>WNFW01000308.1_pt1 | contig 30389 bp, 29 predicted proteins | sample 5400131 | NCBI WGS metagenome assembly WNFW01 (sample SAMN13153362, study PRJNA577476) | soil metagenome | isolation source: 20 cm soil or saprolite under grassland replicate 1 | place: USA:California | collected 2016-06-15 | reverse complement strand
GATTTCGCAGAACGCCCCGAAACGTACGACGATGTCGGGCGGACGATTGATTGGGGCCGCCGCCGGATGCGACGCTGGCCACGCTCGAAGTATGAAAAAGTAATCCATCGCGTGATTGCACGCGAACCGATGCGCGTTGGCCAGAAACGGTTCCGAGTGGATCGGATGAATGGTTGGTATCAGGTCGATTGTCGAGAGGTGGGAACGCGACGGCGTCGTACATTTAATCTCGACGAACTGGTGAGGCTCTCCGACACAAACAAAAAACTTAGCGTTGGCAGGCGCAAAGTGACCAAAGTACGGAGGTCGAAATGATTCTGCTCAAACCGCGGAGGCGGGAACAATCGCTGGAAGCTGCGCAACTCAAGCTTTTCCTGGTCACGGCAGCTTTGCCAGGATCTTCTTCATCTCGGAGGCGGTGAAAGCACACAGCGTTTGTGTACGGATGTTGCCCAAAAGATCCGCTGCCAGTAAGACGCTGGCGGCTGTCTCGTCATCAGGGGCCTCGAACACGCACACCTGGTCGTATTCACCGAGGGTCCAATACATTTCCTTCACTCTCACGCCCATCGATTGCACCCTGGTAGCCCCGTCGGCCACGCGCTGCGTCGTCTCCTTCGCGGCCTGGATGCCCTTGTCCGTAAATTGCACCAAACTAATGTAAGTCGGCATAACGGTTTTTACTCCTTCAGGATATCTCCGCGTCGAGACATCTCAATTCCGTAACGATTTAATGTTCGCGTTCTGATCTTTTCGGCGGTGGCGGTTCGTTTCGAAATTCGCGATGCCGAACTTTGCCGCCGGCGTAAGCGATGTATCCGCCAGCTCCCAAGGTCACCGCACCAAGCACAATCACGGTGATAAGCAGCGGCACAGACGATTTTGGCCACTTGATCGGCACTACGATCGCAGCCGCACTTAGAACTGCGAGCGCATAGAAAATCCAGATGAGATCTTCGCCTCGATCTTGGTGTTCATCCAGCCACTGTTCCCCAGCCTCATCCGTCATGGAGAGGACGCGATCGTACGCCTGCTGGCCAAATTCATAGACTGGCCATGCGGAGAGGGCGCAGATGAACACGAGGCCTAACGTCGCGATCTGAGCTCGGCGACTCTTTAAGAAAAAAGCAATGATCAGTCCGATCCAGGAGACCAGTAGCCCGTAAACCGGCACCGGATTGAGCAAAACGTGAACATATTCCGGCTGGCGCAAACCACGCAGAATCGAATCTATCACAACCTGCCGTCCCACCTGGTGCCGAGGACTTTGCCGGCAACCTTCGCTTTTTCGGGCGGCAAGTACTTTTGCCAGTCAGCAATGGTGAAGTGCCACCATTCCGTACGTAATCCCCAAAACCCCGCCTTATACATTGCGTACTGCAACAAACGTACGTGTGCGCGAATGTCAGCGGATGAGCCGGCGTAACGCCACATGGCCGCTGGGGTAAAATCGTCAAAGTCGCTTGGCATTAGCACAGGGCGACCCCATGAATCGACCAGCGTAGCGTCGACGGCGATACCCCAGCTATGGAGGGAGCCGACACCGATCTCGGGGTTGGCCACGTAATCACTGTTGCGTGATGCCTTCCAAAGCTCGGCCTGCACCGTCACCGGTCGATAGGCGTCCCAGATTTTGAGGCCGCACTGGTAGCGGCGCAGAAAAGCCTGGGCCACGGCCAAAGCGGAAGCGACTTCCGGGCGCGCGAGCGCGCGTGTTCCAGATGGATAAAGCGGATGTCTAATCAGATTATTTCGACCCGCGTAGCGCAACTCAACCATGATCGTCGGATCGACGGATCGAACGTCAACAAAGGGCCCGCCAGCTCGTGCATCCAGTGATACCAGCGCTGCTGTCATCGCAGCAATTAAAGAGACGTACGTGTTAGAGCCTCTCATTTTCTACTGGTTAATATGTTGCCATCGGCGCGGAAGTGTCCGTTTTTGCCAGACGCTGCAATAGAATGCGAGCGCTATCTGCGGGAACTGTGAAACGCAATTCCAGGTTCGATTCCCCGTGTCTTAGAACCTCCGGCGGCTGGGAATAGAGCAACAGTTGAGAGTCCGGCAACTGCAGCCACTGCTGCGGCTTATCGTGCAAACTTCGCGCGAGATCGTCCGCGCTTTTAGGTGCACTCACTTTAATCAACACTCTGGCTTTTACCGGATCCTGCAGGTTCACTGCAAGGCCGAGCAATTGTGAGACTTCGAGCAGCTCACGGGAAAAGATCGGATGGAAAACGCGCGCGAGATCAGGCGGATCGCGGGAAATCAGGCGCAACGCGCTGTCACGATCCAGCGCTTGGAAACGATCGAATAGCTGACCGGTTATTTTCAGGTCCGGTTTGATCCCGAGACGCACGCGCACGAGTTCATGTACTGATTCGGGTGTTCCGACGGCCAGCGTACCCGGTCCCACACGCGCGACGGCAAAGCCCGGTTTGCCCGCCGAAGCCCCTGACGCGCCGGAGTCTTGCGAAGGCGGCTCGGCAGCGGCGGATGATCGTTCCCAGACGGGCAAACCGCTTTTCGAGAGCTTTTCGAAACTTTTATCCTCCCCAATTGCGCGCATAACGCTGGAGAGACCGCCGCGGCGGACTTCAACGAGATTAAACTCCCGACTCTCGCCGGCTTCGTTGGTGGTGAGCGCACGCGTGATACGAACAACGTCGCGAGACACATTTAATCCTGGAATTGCCGCGGCTGCGCTAATTAGTCCGGGCCAGAGCGCCGGCTGCTCGTTGCGCCAGCGTTTTGGGAGCTTCGCACGCTCAAACTGGTCTGCATTAATAGACAGGATCGTATCGGTTTCTTGCGGCAGCCATTCGCGTGCTCGTGGAGATTGGAAAACAACAAGCAAAGTGAGCGCGAGCAGAACGAGCACCGAGAACACGCTGAAATAAAACTTCCGTAGCTCCTGTTTATCGATCTGACTGGAAAGCAACGCCAACTCGGCCTTGTGCTGCAAATGGGAATCCACCGCCTCTCGGCGGCGATGTGCCTCAGCTAGCAGGTGCGGCGCGTTTGGCGGGGCAACACCTGTCGCGGCAAGATGTCGGCCAATGCTCAAATACGCCGGATTTTTTCGCTCTTCGACTGTCTGATGTCGCGCGCGCGCATCACGTGCTGCTTCCTGTTGCAGCCGAATGTTGTCATTTAATTTTCGCTCGCGGGCTTCAAAATCACTCCGCGTTCGAGCGATATTCTTTTCAAGCGTCGAAACTTCCGCTTCCGTCGCGTTCAGCTTTTCCTTTGCCAAGCGCACTGCATCGGCGCTGCCCAGGCGCGCGCGAACAAGTTCTGCGCGTTCGTCAGGGAGACGCGCTCGCCGCGCGGTGATGTTCGCGGATCGCGCTTCCAGGTCCGCAGGCGCAGGGGTGAGCGCATGCAGATCGGAGAGTTGTTTCAACAGATCCCGGTCCGCAGCTTCGCTGTCCTGAATGCGGCGTTCCACGGCGGCGAGCTCGCGCTCGCATACCTCGAGATTATTCTTCGCTTCGTTGCGCCGGTGAAGAAGCGGCTTCTTCTGCGCTTCCAGCCTGGCAATTACTTCAGATTGCTCCCTGGCATTTTGCTGCCGTTCTGCTTCGATCGTTTTTATTCCTTCTTCGATTCGGGCAATTCGAAGCGCGACTTCTTTTTGCTCTTGCTCCAGCTTCTTCAGCGCAACGATCTCGTTTCGCAGCTCTGGGAAATTGACCGCTTGCGCAGTGCCTTCGCGCCCAAGGGTGATTTCACTTTTTTGAAGCAGGCGTCTCTCGTGACGAAGCGCGATGCGCGTCCGCTGGCGCCTGATCTTCAAGCCGATTTCGCGGAAGCCTGTGCGTATGAAGCTCACTGGTCCTAAGCCTCTTCCGATTCCGCCAACTTCGCTAATACGCTGAAGTCTTCGAGTGTAGTCGTGTCGCCGGTGACCTTTGCCCCGCTTGCAATTTCTTTCAGAAGCCGCCGCATGATCTTGCCGCTGCGCGTTTTTGGGAGCGCTTCGGCAAAGCGCACATCATCTGGTTTCGCAATCGCGCTAATGCGCACGGCGACGTGTTCGCGCAATTCCTCCTTCAGTCCGGCGGTGGTATCGACTCCTGTTTTCACCGTCACAAAAGCCACAACTCCCTGGCCCTTCAATTCATCGGGTCTGCCAACGACCGCCGCCTCCGCGACTCGCGGGTGGCTGACAAGCGCGCTTTCTATTTCCGATGTGCCAAGTCTGTGGCCAGCCACATTCAGAACATCATCAATCCGCCCAACGATCCAGAAATAGCCGTTATCGTCGCGGCGTGCGCCGTCTCCGGTCAGATAATTGCCCTTGAATTCGCTCCAGTATTGCTGCCGGTAACGAGCTTTGTCGCCGTAAATCGTACGCAACATCGAAGGCCAGGGCCGACGAACGATTAACTTGCCACCCACATTCGGTCCGACTTCGCGCCCTCTTTCATCCACAACGGCTGGATCGACTCCGAAGAACGGAAGCGTCCCGCTGCCTGGCTTCGTGGGAATTGCGCCCGGCAAAGGCGTGATCATGATCGCGCCTGTTTCAGTTTGCCACCAAGTATCTACAATCGGGCAACGCTCGCCACCGATGTTCTTGTGATACCACATCCATGCTTCCGGATTAATTGGCTCGCCGACTGTTCCCAGCAGGCGCAGCGATGAAAGATCATGCTTTTTCACCCAATGCTCACCCCAGCGAATAAATGCGCGGATCGCGGTGGGTGCGGTGTAGAGAATGTTGACTCGATACTCTTCGATGATTTTCCAGAACCGATCGGGCTCCGGCCAGTTCGGCGCACCTTCATACATAACAACCGTGGCGCCGTTCGCGAGCGGACCGTAGACGATGTAACTGTGACCGGTCACCCACCCTACGTCAGCGGTACACCAAAAGATATCTTCGTCGCGGATGTCGAAAACGTATTTCATGGTGGCATACACGCCCACTAAATAGCCGCCCGTGGTATGCAGAATTCCTTTCGGTTTTCCAGTGGATCCGCTCGTGTACAGCAGATAAAGCGGGTGTTCGCTATCGACCGGTGTAGGGCTGCAGTTCGCATCGACATACTCCAGCTCCCGATGCCACCAAACATCCCTCCCCTCCTCCATGTGGATGTCGTTTCCGGCTCGGCGAAAAACGATCACTCGCCGGACAGGTCCCGCGCCCGCGGGACGAAGCGCGTCATCGACATTCTTCTTCAACGGCACGATCCCGCCGCGGCGATACGCGCCATCGGCCGTGATCAGCGCAATCGCCCCACTGTCGATAATCCGGTCGCGAATGCTGTCGGAGCTAAATCCACCGAACACTACTGAATGCACCGCGCCAATCCGCGCGCACGCCAGCATGGCAATCGCTGCTTCAGGAATGTTCGGGAGATAAATGATGACGCGATCGCCCTTTTTGATTTTGTTGCGCTTCAGCACATTCGCGAAACGGCAAACTTCGCGGTGCAGTTGCTGGTATGTGAAGGTGCGCTTGTCGCCCGGTTCGCCTTCCCAGATAATTGCCGCCTTGTTCCCCCGAAAACCTTCGGGGCTCAGATGTCGATCGAGACAGTTTTCGGAAATGTTCAACTTCCCGCCGACGAACCACTTTGCAAAAGGCGGCTTCCATTGGAGGACCTTTTTCCATCTTGCCCGCCAGACGAGTTCGCTTGCCTCTCGCGCCCAGAATTTTGCGGGTTGCCTGATAGATTCGCGGTGCATTCGCTGATATTGAGCGAGACTTTTGATCCGTGCCTTGCTGCTGAAGTCCCGGGGTGGTTGGAAAACGCGTGTCTCGACCAGATGCGATTCAATGTTGTCGTGCATGAGCAGTCCCTAATATGCCGAAGAAAATTTTAGGGCAAGCGCGGCGTTGAACGCCACGGGCTAAAAAGTTAAAAGGTTAAAAAAGTTATGACGTTGCAGCAATCATCCTCTTTAACTTATCAGCCTTTTAACTCTTTTAATTTGTAGCGATGCTCGAACCGCCAAACGATGAATACTTCATGCGTGAAGCCTTGCGCATGGCGCAAAAAGCGTACGACGCCAACGAAGTCCCGGTCGGAGCTGTTGTGGTTCGTAAAGGCAAGATCATTGCGCGTGCCTACAATCAAGTGGAGTTGCTCAAGGATGCCACTGCGCACGCTGAAATGCTGGCGTTAACACAGGCTGAAGCAGCGGTTGGCGATTGGCGATTGATCGACTGCGATCTTTACGTGACAAAGGAACCGTGCGCGATGTGTGCAGGCGCGATCGTCCATACACGGGTGCGGCGCGTGATCTTTGGTTGCGCAGATCCGTCTGCCGGCGCAGCAGGAAGTGTAATCAATCTTCTGCAACTGCCGACATTGAACCATCGATGCGATGTTGCGTCCGGTGTTTTACAGGATCAATGCGCGTCAATTCTGCAGGATTTCTTCCGGAAACGGCGCGACGACGAGCGGGCGAGGACTTCGTAGTCGCCGACGGCACTCCGACAAAGCCTTTCCGACAGTTGGTTTCCTTTCGCACAGCCCATCGGCAATGCAGCACTCGTCGCAACACATCATGCACGCAGTGCTCCCGGCAAGGTAACAAGAGTGTTACCTTTCCGAGTATTGCTTACCCTTGACAATCCAAAAGCCCCGCTTCTAGGCTCAATTAGGAGGAGTAACAATTATGAGAACTAAAAACATTGGATTTTGGGCAATAACGGCACTCGCTGTGAGTATGCTCGCCGCACCGGCAGCTTACTCACAGACGGAGAATTTTTCGGCAAGTCTCGCTGGAGCAAATGAGGTACCTCCAATTAATTCGACTGGGGCCGCCGATTTCGGGATGACAATCCAGCCGGGCTCGATCACGTTCTCATTGACATTCTCCGGTCTGTCATCGCCGCTGGTGGTCGCCCATCTGCACTTCGCCCCGAGCAAAGTCGCCGGTGGGGTAATGATATTCTTGTGTGGTGGCGGAGGGCAACCAGCATGCCCTGCCGCAACTTCAGGAACCATCACGGGGACGATCACGGCAGCAAACGTCACCGGACCGACGACCCAGGGCATCGCCCCAGGTAATCTCGATGCGGCTTTGGAAGGGGTGCGCAACGGTCTATCCTACGCGAACATGCACACGACGATGTTTCCCGGAGGTGAGATACGCGGCGACGTAAGTCGAGGCGCGGGACACGGTAAGTGAGTGACCGCGTAAAAGCGCTTCGCGTCACGCGGTTTTGATGTGATGCGGCGTTCCATGGTCACGTGGGACGAGGTCTTGGGTGGCTGACTCGGTACGCCGGCGCGCTCGTGCATACACGGGTCCGGCGCGTGATCTTTGGTTGCGCAGATCTATCTGCAGGGGCCGCAGGAAGCGTGATGAACCCATCATCCAACGCCTTTAATCGCCAATTCAAATCAAGATCAAAAGCTTTTTTTCGTGCCGCTGGTAACGTGATCGAGAAACACGAATCGCACGGCCCGAATTGCGTTTGAAATTTTTCGAGAACTTCGCCCCGCAGTTTCCGTAGAAGGGATTGAGGGGAAAGAACACTAGGTTCCGAAAGCACTGGTACAACGCAATTAGCCCGATAAGTTTTTGGCTGTTTACCCGTATGAAATCCGCTTTACTTGCCGCAATTTTTGGGATCACCGGAATGGTTGCGATTTTGCTCGCCGTTCCCGCCGAAGAAAAAGCTCCGGTTTTCATAATCCATCCGCCTAAGTGGTTGCCCGACTATGGGGATCCGATGGTAGCTCAAATAGAGGAGGTGGCACCTCAAGAGGTGCTGGTTCCTGAACCTTTGGATCATTATTCAGTCGCTCAGGCGAAGACTGAAAAACCAGCGCCGCGACGCCACATGCATGTCGTCCGCCCGCGGCCAAACTTCTTCGAAAAATTAGTTGCTGGTTTCATCAAACTCCAAAAACCTCAGACTGCGAAATCATTTGCTAAACGGCCTCGTACAACCTCGTGGCGCGGCTGAGAAAAAAGAGCTCTCCGCGCACAGGCGAATCGCCTCACTTTTTAACTGTTCACATGGCGCTCTGATTTGCGTTGACGATGAAGCCGGCAATGTGATCGAGACGCACGAAGACGGTGACCTCAACGAGTGATAACGAACACTGGTCACCGCCTTGCTGCCATGGGTAGGGGTTTGGCTTCATTTTCCGTGTGAAACATCGCAGACGAGCCGAGCGCAACCATCGTCGATTGGTGGTCCGCGCCCGCGCAGCCCATTAGCATGATTCCAGTGAAGAGAGTCATGAGGATTTTCATTGGCTCTTTTTCACGAATCGTATTTGTTTATATGTCCGCAACTTTTGAATCCGGGCGGTTTCAATCTTTGGAAACCTTTAACGCTATGAACCGGAGAAAGTTCGTTCTCCTTGGTTGCGTGGTAACATGCGTTTTGGCAGCGTCGACTGCGACGGCGCAGATGAGGGCGCACGGTACTTCGGTATCCCAGAGGGGAATGCGCGGCGGCTTGACGCAACGTTCGATTGCCCGAATGCCCATGCACCGTGCTCCAATGATGAATTCAGCCTTGGGCGCTCGACGCTTTAACGGGTTCAATGACGGCCACTTTGATCGACATGGTCGGTTTCGTCCGTTTCACCGTTTCAATGAAATCATCTTTATCCGCGACTTCGGTTTTCGATGGTGGTGCGGTCCCTGGTGGGACTGGAACTGGAGCTACTACCCATACGGACCCTACGGATATTCTGAGTATTCGTATCCCCCCTTCTATCCCGGTTACGGATATGAGTATGATAACTTTGGATATGGTTATGGGGCATCCGGCTATGGTTACCGATATGACTACCCATTTGGGAGTTACTACAGTAGCTATTACAACGGCACGAACTACGAAAATGACGATGAAAGTGCTGTGCGCGACGTTCTCGCCGAATACACAGTTTCTTGGAACCACCACGACACGGCCGCCGTCGGTCGTCTCTTCGCTGAAAACTGTGACTACGTAAACGTCGCCGGTGTCCACTGGAAAGGAGTGCAGGAGATTGTGCAGCGGCAAGCGGAACTGTTTCAGAACAGATTAAAGACCGCCGTTCGGACTCTTACCGGTGCAGAGGTTAGTTTTTCAACACCCGATGTCGCACTTGTCCATGCTACGTGGGGCGTGACCGGTTGGAGGCGTCCCACTGGAGAGGCCATTCCAGCTCTGAAAGAAATCACCACGATGACGATGGTCAAAACTAACGGGAAGTGGCTAATCACGGCTTTTCAGAACGCGGAGAAGTAGAGGGCTCGACGAAGTAAAGAGCAGAATCTTGTGATCCGCGTTTTCGATGCGGCTGGGAATGTGATAGAGACGCATGAGCACAAAGGCGATTTCAAAAAGCTGTGAACAGGCTTGCCATCCTGCAGCCTTTTAGCGCACACTTCCCTCGATGTTGATACCAATCCTATTACTCATTGGCGGTATCTTTTATGCCATCCGCAGACCGAAACTCAAGGCACTGACGGCAGAGCAGTTTCCTGGAGTGCCCCCAGACAAGTTCGCAGAGTGGCAGATGTTGGAGTTGAAAAGTATGAGCAGGCTTCTTTGGACGTGTTGGGGATGACTTCTCATCGCCACTCCGCTTTATATCTTCTTGGCGAGCTTTCCACATAAACATACATTACATGACGTTGTGACCTTGCTTTATCCAGGGCTGGTCACTGTCTTGCTACTTTCCTGGATGATTTCCCACAGAAAGGCAACCAAGCTGAAGAAGGAGCTTGAAATCAAATGGCCCAAAAAGACGAGTTCACCTAACCAATCGCTGGAGCCAACGGCCCGCACCTCGAAATGAGTTCAGTGTGTTTGCCACGACACCCTGCCGTGGCTTATCTCTGTCTCGTTGGGCCTATGGCGTCTGAGCATATGACGAACAAAATGCATCTCAGTTGGTGGTTGGCTGCCTTCTTTCTTCTGAATCCTGGCTTGGTTTTTGCTGGAGGATTCAAGAGCAAGATCACTACAACTTCACCGCTGACAATCACAGTCCCTGAAGATCGCTTCCTTAAGATCACAAATTTTGCTCAGGAAGGAGGCACCGACCGCGGCGTCGTCCATGTCACACTGAGTGGTGAGGTTGGCGGGATGGCGAATGTTCTTACCGCGACTCGAATCGATTTTAGTAGGGGCGTTAATTGGCAAAATATACCGGAAGTCGGTAACCAAGTGATCATCGCAGGTCCGGCTGAAGCGGAAGTCCTTCCGGTAGCGGGTGCCACGCTTCTTATCACTTATCAAAAAGGATCAAATGAAGGAGGGGAGGAAACAAATGTGATAATTACTGGTAGTCCTACTCCGGGCCGGACTCCTGCGCCGAGTGCCACTCCTATATCAACATCTACACCTATTGTTACGCCAGCGCCTACGCTAACGCCTACGCCAACGCCCACGCTAACACCTACGCGAACGCCCACGCCCACGCCAACGCCGCGGCCTACTCGCGCACCTCAAGCGATTGCCCGATTGAAATAACATTACTGCTTGTGCGTTATGAAGCGGGGACGCAAACTCGCGCCAACATGAACAAATTAGTTATCCTGCCTCTGCTGGTTGTTTTCTCGCTCGTGGTGACAGTCCAAGCCAACGTTTCCCCGGAGAAACGCAAGGAAATCGAGAAACTGCTCCGGTTGACCGGAGTGGAAAAGCTTTCCGAACAAATGGTGAATCAAATGCTGACAAGTTTCAGGACCCAGATGCCGCAAGTGCCGGAGACGTTTTGGACGAAATTCCAGCAAAAGATGAACACCCGTGACTTGATCGAAAAAATCATTCCAGTCTACGACAAGTATTACACGATCGAGGATTTGAAGGCGATAAATGCGTTTTATGAGACCTCGGCTGGCCAAAAAGTCCTTTCGGCTCTTCCGCAATTGATGCAAGAAACGCTGAAAATCGGTGAGGAATGGGGACAAAAGATCGGCCAGGAAGCAGCTGAAGAAGCCGAAAAAGAACTGAAGAAAAAATAGACCTGACTCACACCCACTCAGAAACTTTGAGGACGGCAGGTTGGAGCTTGGACTGGGTCTCCGCTATTGATTCCGAGGGGCGAACGATCTGGATTGCTGACGCGCATCGCGACGACGGAAAGCGTTTCGTTGTGCACGCGGATGAAAAGCTGACTGCGTTTCTGGAACTTGAAAGGGTCACACGCGAATCATTGCGGTTCCCAATCCCGAACAATTCGGCACAATTCTTCCATGACTCCGCATTTATCGGACTCTTCTCTCGCAAGCAGCCGGATTAGACGGAATAATTCCGTAAAAATATTACGGAGAAATTCCATATATATCTCGTTAGGTCTATGCGATGCGTTGCGACGTTATGTGCTCTGCTCGTACTCCAGATCGCGCCCGCGCCAGCTGACCCGGCCGCGACCCCACGTATTCTTGCCGGACCCGGGACGGACGTGCTGATTTGCTGGTTCGTCGAAACCGACGGCAGCGGCCATCACGGTTATGCAGCGCAGGATGCGAGCGTGGATTCAATATCTCCAAAAGGCGGCGGTCTCTTTTCGACGCGAGGCGACTTTGAGGCGGCGCTTGGTAAGCTCCAGATCCAGAGACTCGCTGCCAGACGCCCGAAAACGACCCTAGAGAGCGTGGAGTATCCTGGTAAAGTACCCACCGGTTGGAAGATTCGCGCACTGACGGCAACAGAGTTGAAGCAGCTCCGTGGCTATTAAACAAACGCATAGACCTAACCAAGCGCTGGAGCGAACCGCCGCCCGGCGTACATTTACATTTCAGATGATTAAAAGGTTTCCAGTCGAAGCAGAGCACCTTGTCGGCGGCGGTCGCTCAGCTTGTTCTCGTTAGATCGTGAACGCCACTTTCAATGGTCTACCGCTCGTGGTTACCTTAGCGGTCGCCGGCTGTTGTACAGTCGAACACCCTTGCATCCGCGATGTGCCTCCAGAAGACATTGCGCAGATTGCCCGAGCTATGCGGAGCAGTGGTCATCCACCGATTAAGTCGTATGTGCATCGTCGTAGCGATCCTCCGCGCACATATCGTGTTCGAACCGTGGATGGCCATGAATCAGAGGTTCGATTCGATCATGGGAAGTGGAAGATTTACGAACTCGTTGTCGTCGTGGGTTAATGCACGTCAAACCAATCGATGAAGCCAACGGCCCCTGAGCGTTTCGCGGTGAAGGCGGTTGCTGCCGCTGCTGCGTTGATTTTGGCGATGACCGCGCAAGCGCTTCCGCTGAGCTACCTGATTGAGCTGGAGCGAGCGAAGATTGAGCCCGCCGCCAAATTGTTCCAGCAAGAATGCGGCGACCACACCGATAGCCAAGCTTGCAAAGAGCAGCGTGACCTGTTGGTGAAAGCGCTCAACGGTTTCGTTAGCTTGGTTCAGAAGGAGGTTGCCCTTCTCGACGCCAACGCTGGTGACGCTGATTTCCAGAAGCAAACAGCGGCGCGCCGGACACGAATGCAGCAGGACCTTCAGTGGGCGCAGGAGCAACTGAAGGCGGTAGCGCAATGAGTATCCCTGAGGGAATGATCGCCAACAACGCTGCCACGAGACCCTGCCGTGGCTTAGCTCTGCCTCGTTAGATCCGTGAAGCGCATCTCCATTATCCTGCTCGTGTCCGTTCTAAGTTCGTGCCTCTACCCGCTGACAGTTGGTGGGCCTTATAGAGCTCACGTTTCAGATTCGGACGTAGAGCAGATTCAGCGTTTGCTATGGCACAGACCGCCTCAAGTTGAGGCAGAATTTTGGGCGCCGGTTCGACGCATTTGGTTTGTCCGCCCCGATCATGCAGACGTTACGCTCACTGATGGGAAAGCCTATGTGGAATTAACGGTTTACAAGCGTGGTGGAGAGTGGCGCATCGATCCTTCATCTATTCGACTTCAATATCTTGTTACAAGCTGATGGATCTAACCAATCGATGAAGCCAACGACCCCATGGACCAAATAAGTTCAGTGTGTTTGCCAGGACGCCCTGCCGTGACTTATCTCTTTCTCGTTAGGCTTCTATGCGAATCATCCTTCTCGGCAACGCTGGAGCTGGTAAGAGCACCATGGCTCGGCGTCTGATCGGCACCAAAAACATCCCGCGTCTATCCCTGGACGAAATCGCATGGGAGGAGGCTGCGGAACGCAAATCCTTGGAGGAAAGTCTTCGCTTACTCCGCGACTTTCTGAGTTCAAACCCAGAATGGGTCATTGAGGGCTGCTATAGCGATCTGGTTGAAGCATTACTTCCCCACTGCACAGAGCTTAGGTTTCTAAACCCTGGGATTGAAGCGTGCGTAGCCCACTGCAACAGCCGGCCTTGGGAGACAACAAAATTTCCATCAGCCGAAGAGCAACAGGCGACGCTCAGTTCGCTAATTGAATGGGTGCGGACCTACGAAACCCGAAATGATGAGTACGGTCTGCAGCGTCATCGTCAGATTTACGACCAGTTCTCCGGATCCAAACGGGAGTACACAACCGTTGCCTCGTATTCAGAAGGCTAACCAGGCGCTGCAGCAAAGCGGTGGTTCCGTCAATGACAGTGATTGAAATCAGACCGCATCGGTGGGGCTGGAAAGCTTTTGAAGCTCCCGGCGTCGAGCCTGTGTTCCCGGAGAAAGATCACGCAATCGATTACGCGCAGAACCGCGCCTACTTCCGCTCAGGTGAGGTTCGGATTTTCGATTCGCGTGGCAATGTTGAGCGCGTCATTCCGTTCGACGACACGAATCGAAAGTTGTGATGTCCTGATCGAGGCGTACTAAAACAGCGGGCGATTTCAAAGAAGTGCTTGGCGATCAACGCGCTTGCGAGTAATGTGTCAGTCGAACCTCCCGGAGCGAACGTCGCTACGAAATAGTTGGTTATGGAGGACCGATCGCCAAATATCGATGTAGTCCGCTCGGTTTGGCGCCGACTTAAGAAGGCCAAAATTCGTGATGTGGGAATTCGTGACCTGGAGCCATCAAAGGACGTCAAAGGCGGTGGCGGCGGTGTTACGGACAAATCCAAACCCATCACAGGCGGCACAGGCACGATAGGCAGCCGCTAATTCGGCAGAACGGAACTTACGACGACGCTGGTAACGTGATCGAAACGCACGAGCACAAGGGCGATTTCAGGGAGTAATAAATGCTTGCGCTTGTCGGGGGCTGAGCTTGTGGCTCGTTTTATGAACTATCGAACGTTGATTTTCACTGTGGCGCTTATCGCTGTTCGCTTGGTCGTTCCCTTCGCCTCCGCTGAGCCAAAAACCTATGACACCGTCTTCTACAAAGGGAAAGCGGCTGGCCTGAAAATCGTCTTTGAGTTCGACCATGGCCACGTGGAGGCCAGCGCTGTCAAAATAACCGAATCTGCCGACGGGAAAACAACGAAGTTTTATCTGTCGGGTAGAGATGGACAGATTGGAACGGGCAAGATGCGATTTGCTCCGGTGAAGGGCGCAAAGAAAGAGGTTTTGTTAGAGATGGATCCGTTTGGCGATCCTCTGTCCACTGTCAAGGGCAGTTATACTGCCGCCCGCAAAACTGTTCCGTTCACTCTTACAAAAAGGAAGAGGCCCTGAACGGCTCAACTGCCGATTCAAGTTCCACGAAAGCAGTCAGCTTTTCATCGGCGCGCACAATAGAACGCTTTCCGTCGCGGTGTGCGTCAGCAATCCAAATAGCGATTAGGACGTCCGACGCCGGTGCCGCCCAACGTAACATAAACAGCCCGCGACGATCAGCACGTAAAGGACGATCCCCAATAAGACCGCGAGTAGAATCAGGTGTTGCATACTTATCTCCTTGTGGTTTTCATAACGTGACGATTCGTTTCCTGCTCCGCCTTCTCTGTTCATTTGCTCTGCATTTGCTCTGCAAAAATTGCCTGCTCAGAATCGAATCGGCTCTGACAGTTCGGCCCGTTAAAGCAACGGCTGCTACCTTTTCAGCATGCGTCACCTGTTTCCGCTGTCGCACCATGGACATGAGCTGTTCTTTGATAGCGGCAGAAGCTTTTAGCGAGCGCAAGCTAAGGGCGAACCCTTCATGTAAGGCATAACAGTGCGTAACAAAGTCTTCAGCCTTTTTGCCAAACTTTTCGCGCTCTCGCTCAAATTCTTCCACTTCCTCAGACTCCAGTGCGCCAATGACATAAAGTCGCGATTGGTTTTGAAATTTCTCAAAGTTCACCTTTCAACTCCTTCAGACTGTCATGCCCGTGGGTAGATTTTCCTCAAGCTTGTTGATCAACTCTGGAATGTTGATCGGCTTAGCCAGAACTGGATACCCTTGAATGCGGAGGCCCGCTCTAGCCTCGGATTTCGTCACCAGCGCGGTGAGAAAGATGATGGGCGTTCTCTGCAACTGCGGATCACCATCGATTTGTCTCGCTACTTCGCCTCCATCTTTCCATGGCATCATTATGTCCAGCAAGATCAGGTCGGGCCTGAAATTGTGGGCACTCTGATGAGCTTTAACAGCGTCGTTCTCCTCGAGTACGACGTAGCCTCCTTTTTTTTCCAGAAGGATTTTGAGCAGGTGAGTACTGTCCCTGTCGTCATCAACAATCAGGATGCGTCGCTCTTCTTTCACTGCCGACCCCTAATAAAATTTCGTATACCGGTCCCCGTGCGGTGGTATCCCATCGCCAAATAATCCTCAAAAAGATGGTTCCGCCGCAGAGTGATCGCATCGGTCCTATCGCGTACCCATACGATTTTATCTGATCGGCAGCTCATCCACTCGCCCGATTGTGTGCCGCAATTCGGCTGCGATAGCTATGCTGGTTGCGAATTCAACCCCAACGCCGACCCCGGCAGGGGAGCGCAATTGCGGTACGCCGGAAGCCCTGGGCTACCGGCGCACCGCCATATCTCTAGCTGACCCGCTAATTACACTATAAAATTCCGCCCTTGGACGGGCTCCGGTCGACAGTCGTACGCTGAGCCAAACGCGGCCAGCAATGGGGTTGATTACGCGAAATTCTACAGCCGTTCACATGATGCTGTGATCCGCGTTTACGATGACGCTGGCGACGTGATTGTACGTCCGGCCCAGGCCAACTGAACACATCTGATGGCGTGACGGATTTTATTGCAAACGTGATTTCTGCCTCGCTAGGATTCGAACCTAGACAGAGAGATCCAGAGTCTCCAGTGCTACCGTTACACCACGAGGCAACGAGCGAGAAATTTAGGAACGATGTTCCCTGCTGCAAATGCTGAGAAATCGGCACTCGCGGAGCTTATGCGACCGCGATCTTTGCCTCGAGCAGGATCTCACCGCCTTCTTGGGCCGCTTCAACTTCCAGCAGCTTTCCGCTTTTTGCTACGAGCGCACGAGCCGATTTTAACATTTTGTCCACCATCTGATCATCGTGACCCGGGTCGTGATGAAAAAGCAGAAGCTTGTGAACTTCGGCGTCGAGCGCGAGCGCAACGGCGCTTGAGACCGGAGCGTGTCCCCACCCGATATGCCGTTGATACTCCTCGTCGGTGTACTGCGCATCGAGAATCAAAATATCACTGCCGTGGAGAAATTGGACCAGGGCCTCATGCCCATCGGCAGCAGTTTTCTTTGCTTGTTCCGGACTTATCTTATTTCCACGAGCCGAATGCAGGAAAAATTCATATGGCTCATGATCCGGCAGAAAAGCGATTGAACCAGCACTGGTGAAGAGGCGATAGCCCGCACAGACGCCAGGATGATTCACAAAAATCGCGCGCACTTGCACCTTGCCGAGGGAAAACGTCATTTCACTCAGCCTACTGATGTCGATTTTCCCGGAGAGCTCGCGCATCGCGATCGGGAAGAACGGCGCTCTCATCGGCTCGGCCATGATTTCTTTGAAGCCGGCGCCAGCCCCGTCGAATCCTAAAATGCGAAGCTCGTTTTTTTGATTGTAAGCCGGTTTAAAAAAGGGAAGCCCCTGGATGTGGTCCCAATGCGCATGCGTGATCAGGAGGGATAGCTTTATTGGTTGCGTCCCAAACTCGTTATCCAAAGCAACACCCAGTGGGCGAATCCCTGAACCGGCGTCGAGCACGATCATTTCGCTGTCTGCGCGCACCTCCACACAAGTCGTGTTGCCGCCAAAACGAAGGGTCCCGGAACCGGGGACTGCTATGGAGCCGCGCGTTCCCCAAAACTTAATTCGTACAGGCGATGCTAGGACGCTGGGCATGGCGGCGGGAGGAACGCCGGATTCTGGCACGCGTTTTTGATTTAACCAAGTATTTTTAGGTAACAAAGGTGTTGGAACGCCACGTTGTCCCGAAGGCTTTCGGGAGAATCGCAGCGCGATGTCCCTGGCTAAAAGAAAATGGGGATGATTAAGATTGCCAGAATATTGACGACCTTGATCATGGGATTGATGGCAGGCCCAGCCGTGTCCTTATAGGGATCACCCACCGTATCGCCGGTGACGGCGGCCGCGTGAGCAAAAGATCCTTTGCCACCGAGATTGCCTTCCTCGATAAATTTCTTCGCGTTGTCCCATGCGGCGCCGCCCGATGTCATTGCGATGGCGATGAATAATCCGGTGACGATTGTACCGACCAGCAATCCTCCGAGCACGACAGGACCCAACGGCTTAATGACGGCCACGAGCACAACCGCAACCAACGGGAGTAATGCAGGAACAATCATTTCCCGCAAAGCCGCTTTTGTCACGATGTCCACGCATGTCCCGTATTCGGGTCTGTCCTGCCCAGTCAGAATTCCTGGTTTTGTCTGCAATTGACGGCGCACCTCGCGCACGACAGCGCCTGCGGCCTTGCCCACCGCGTCCATGCTAAACGCCGTGAAGACGAATGGAAGCAATCCACCGATGAAAAGCCCGATGATCACCTTCGGGTCGCTGAGCGAGAATACCAATGTAAACGCTTCTCCACGGCCTGTGATGTGCCCGCGCAATTCTTCCACGTACGACCCGAACAAGACCAGCGCGGCCAATCCTGCTGAAGCGATGGCATAACCTTTCGTGACAGCTTTCATGGTGTTGCCAACTGCGTCGAGTTCATCTGTTACAGTCCGAATTTCCTTGGGCAGATGCGCCATTACCGCCACGCCGCCCGCGTTGTCTGTGATCGGTCCAAATGAATCCAGCGAGATGATGACGCCGGCCATGGACAACATCGCCATCACCGCGATCGCGATTCCGTACAGCCCGGCGAAATGATAAGTAACCAGGATCGCCGCTCCAATGAAGAGCACGGGCAGCGCTGTGGCGTGTTCGCCGGCTGCCAACCCCGCGATGATGTTTGTAGCGTGCCCGGTCTCGGATGCATGTGCAATTTTCTGGACAGGCCGAAAGTGAGATGAGGTGTAGTAATTCGTCAGTGCGACGATGACCGGAGTCATGACGAGGCCAACTAGCGAAGCAAAATAGAGATGGGCAGCGGGCCGTAACACGCCGTCGATCATGACTCCGACGGGAAAAAGACTGTGCGTCGCCGGCCAGAACAGAATTGCAGAGATTAAAACGTTGATTATCACCGCTCCCATCAACACGCCTGCCGGTTTACCCCGCGCGACATTCACAAATAAAATTCCGCAGATTGCTCCGAGCACGGAAATTCCACCAAGGACGAACGGGTAAACGATTGCCGCTGGATTTCCGGCAAGTGTCAACAGACCCGCCAGAATCGCGCCGACTAAACTAACCGCGTAAGTTTCGAAAACATCCGCAGCCATGCCTGCGCAATCGCCCACGTTGTCTCCGACGTTGTCGGCAATTACGGCCGGGTTGCGCGGATCGTCCTCCTCCAGGCCGCTCTCAATTTTGCCGACCAGATCTGCGCCTACATCGGCGGCCTTTGTGTAAATGCCGCCGCCCAATCGCGCGAAAACGCTGATGAGACTGCCGCCCAGCGCGAGTCCCACCAGGCTGCGTATCGCCGCGTCGCTTCCGATCAACTTTGCGGCGATTGTGTAGAAGATTGAGACCGAGAGCAACGCCAGCCCTACCACAAGCAAGCCAGTCACAGAGCCGCCATTAAATCCCATGCGCAAAGCCTTGAGTTTCGAAACTCCGGCAGCCTGCGCCGTGCGCACATTTGCCAACACCGCCACGCGCATTCCGATGAAACCTGCTGCCAGCGAACAGAAGGCACCGACTACGAATCCAATCGCTGTGGGATGATCTTTGAAGACCCATAGCAAAATGAAAATGACTACCGCGATCACGCTGATCGTCTTGACCTGTCGATTCAGATACGCCCTGGCCCCTTCCTGTACCGCAGCCGCAATCTCCAGCATCCGTTGATTCCCTGATGGCGACCGGATCACCACCGCAATCAATAGGAAGGCGAAGGCGAGTCCGATCGCGGCGCAGACCATCGACACTTGCACGCCCGAGTTGAGGAGATTTAAAGCGAGAAAATGCATGGTTGCGTCGCGTTGAAGCGCACGACTCTATGAAGAATTGCTGCACTGGCAAAGCCTATTTGCCAGTTTTGACGCGGCCCATTCCGTGCGATCCGCCACGCGGAGGAAATTCACCCAATCGGCGAACTTTTGACGGAATGTTTCAGTTCATTTTCTCGCGTCCGTGTGCCTGTGTGAGATCAAGGACCGGACCAATGGGAACAATCCGGGTAGGATTAATTTGGGTGTGCGTTATGTAATAATGGCGCTTGATGTGGTCGAAGTTGACAGTATCGGCGATGCCAGGCAGCTGATATAAATCCATCAAATAGCCTTGCAAATTCGGATAATCGATGATCCGGCGCAGATTGCATTTAAAATGGCCGTGATAAACGACGTCGAAGCGAACCAGCGTGCAAAATAGTCGCCAGTCAGCCTCAACAATCCGATTGCCAAATAAGTACCGATTTTTCGACAAACGCTCTTCAAGTTGATCGAACGCTTCAAAAACTCTGCGACAAGCTCTTTCGTATGGCTGCTGGCGCGTGGCGAAACCGGCGCGGTAGACTCCGTTGTTTACGTTGTCGTGCAGAAAACCCGAGAGCTTCGCGTGCTCGGCGTCGATTTCTTTCGAAAAAAAATCCAAATCTTTGTTTCTGGCAAAGTCGTTGAACACATTGTTGAACATGCGACAGATGTCGTCCTCGCAATTATTGACGATCCTGCGCGTTTTCTTGTCCCAGAGAACCGGCACCGTGACACGCTCATCATAATCCGGGTCGGTTGCGCTGTAAGCCTCACTCAGGAATTGGAAGCCGTTAACCGGGTCGGTTGATTCAAACGGCGCACCCGGCGGAATCTTGCCGGAGGGATCGCGAAAGGCCCAGCCTTTGTCGTCCCTAATTGGATCGACAATCGTCATGCCGACTGCCTCTTCGAGTCCCTTCAGTTTTCGGAAGATGATAGTGCGACTCGCCCACGGGCACGCGAGTGAAACATAAAGATGATAGCGATCCGCCGCGGCGGCGTAAGGTGTGGATCCATCACTCGAGATCCATTCACGGAACACGTCCGGCTGCCGGTGAAATTCTCCCGACTCGGTCTGCTCCGCTGGAAATTGCCCTTTCATTGTTGCGTTTCTGAACTGTAGGGCGTCTGTGTCAGACGCCAAAGCGATTTACCGGCGTTTCGCAGCGACGCCCCACATGCTAACACCCGTCAAGCCCAGAGCGGCCCCCGTTGACAGCGAAAAACGCCAATGGTACCGTCGCGCAAATTTACGCGGAAGTCTGCAAAAGGTGGGCATAACGCTGCGTATCATAGAGACTTGCATACATCGTTAAACAGTCAGGTTCTGGTGCTAAACCGGCTTTGGCAGGCGGTGAACATCTGCACGGCCCGCCGCGCGTTCGCGTTGGTATATGCCGGGCACGCTCAAATTGTTTCGTCGGATGAGGCGAACAATTTCATGGCGCACGATTTCGAAAGCTGGCGCGATCTATCGGCGGACGCGCCCGACCATGAAGTAGTCACGACTATTTCGTTCAAGATCCGTATCCCGCGCGTGATTGTTCTCCTGGTTTTCGATCGGCTTCCGAAGAAAGAGGTAAAATTTACTCGTCACAACGTTTTCGAGCGTGACAAGAACACCTGCCAGTATTGCGGGCAGGTGTTTGATCGCAGCGAACTCAATCTGGATCACGTTGTGCCGCGCGATCGGGGAGGAACAACAACGTGGGAAAATGTCGTTTGCTCGTGTATCGCCTGCAATACGCACAAGGGCAATCGGCTTCCGCGCGAGGCGCACATGAGTTTGATTCGCAAACCCAAACGGCCAAAGTGGCGGCCGTTTGTTCAGATTACGTTTTCCGCGCCGCAGCACGATTTCTGGAAACATTTTGTCGATCTGGCTTATTGGAACGTTGAGCTTAGTGACTAACGCAACCAACGTTTCAATAGTCGTCACCGTCGGCATTGCCGTAGCGCAAATAACAACATTTGCCGCCGGCGAATGGCAGGTCGTCAAAGTAAACGGTCACGATTACCTGACCGTCGACAACATCTCGCAGTTTTACGAAGTGCTCGCAGGCGTAGCGCCTGCAGGTGACAAAATGGAACTCGAAACGAAGAAGCATTCTCTGGAATTTGTAAGCGGCAGCCGCGAGGCAATGATTAACGGTGCGCGCAGTTGGTTGTGCTTCCCGCTGGTTGAGCAGGACGGCAAATATCTTGTCTCGCGAACCGACGTGGCCAAAACCATCGAACCGCTCGTGCGTCCGCACCGGGTTGCAGTTGGCAAAGTTGAGACTGTCGTTCTCGATCCCGGACACGGGGGCCACGACAAAGGCCAGGTAAGCAAGTATGGATACGAAAAGGATTTTGCGCTCGACGTGGCACGAAAGCTCAGGCCGCTTTTGCAGTCCAAAGGATTGCACGTGATCATGACCCGCGAGGGTGATTATTTTGTGCCCTTGGAAGTGCGCGCACAAATCGCCAACGCGGCGCGCGATTCAATTTTCGTCAGCATCCATTTCAACGCCAGTGGCGATGATCCGAACGCAACCGGCTTCGAAATTTTTTCGTTTACGCCGCGTGGAGCGCCGTCAACGTCGGACAACGCGGTGCGTTCGGCCTCATTTAGCAAGCAGCCCGGCAGCGAAGTGGATGCTCAGAGCATGGCGCTGTCCGCTTGTATTTATCATTCACTGCTCGGCCATGTTCCCGAGTATGATCGAGGCATCAAACGCGCCCGGTTCGCTGTCCTTCGCCTGACAAAAGTGCCGGCGGTGCTGATTGAAGGAGGATTCCTAACAGAAGGCGGCGAGAGCAAATTGATTGCAAGCAAAGATTGGCGCGCGAATCTGGCAGGCGCGATCGGCGTTGGGATCGAGAGTTATCGTACGATGGGAGTCAAGAAACAGCCGCCGATGCTCGTCGCAGATTATCGCAAGCAGATTAAGTCGACGGCGACTCAACCCGTTGTTCAGGAAGGTCAGCTGAAGGAAGCAGACGCAAGCCTGATCAATTTGGTAGGCAAATCCGCATTTTTCACTCCGCAGCAGACATCGACTCCTTCACGGAGATCGTCTCTCGAGTCCGCTCCGATTGTTCCGTGAGATTGCAACCGCGACCTCGGACCGCGTAGATGACAGCGGTTCCGCCTTGAACAGTGTGCTTGAATACCGGAAGCTGGTTTCAGTACTCAACCCCAACGAAAGGACATAATGAAAAAATATCTCACCTGCACAATCGTCGCCCTCGTTGCCACCGTCGCAGTTTCCATCGCCGCAACGCCGGACAAAGCCGCGATGGAAGCCAGGGAAAAATCAGCCTGGCAGGCATTCAAGGACAAGAACTCGGACGCCTTCAAGAAACTCGTCGACAAAGATATCCGGTGCGTTTACGCGAATCGCATCTCCACCGGTCTTCAGAATGAACTCGCCGATATGAAAAACTGGGACATGAAATCGTTTGAGATTAGCGATTTTGAGATGTTCTCCGATGAAAAGGACGTCGTCGTTACCACTTATAAGGTCAAAGTCGACGGCACGGCGGATGGAAAGGATGCCTCGGGCACCTACAACGCTGGATCGGTCTGGAAACTGGAGAACGGTCAATGGCTCGCCATTTTCCACACCAATATAAAAGAAGAAGCCGCTACGACGCCCGCGGGATAATTCTTGTCGCCAGTTTAGGGAGTTTGCATCGCGTTTTGTAAAACGCCAGGTCTGGCGCCTTAGAAGGTCGCTCTATACGGCCCGGGTATTGTTGACTTCCCATAGCCCGGTCTTATTCTGGCCGAGAAAGAAAATGCGGGGGAGCCGCAATGGCTGAGAGGTCCAATTGGACGACCCCTTGAACCTGATGCGGGTAATGCCGACGCAGGGAGCGAGGGTCGTTGCCGGACTGGCGATGTCAGCGATGCGTTCTTCCGCGCATGGGCTAATTTTTTGCCACAGATGAACACAGATTTTCACGGATTAAGACCTGATGAAATTCAATCATCCGTGTTTGATCCGTGTAAGTCCGTGGCCCAAATATGACTGAGCGAAACAAAAACGGCGAAGCAAACGGCGATACACAGCTGCCGAATTCGAAACGCGTTTATGTCAGCGGCAAAATTCATCCCGACGTTCTTGTGCCGTTCCGCGAAATCACTCTTGCGCCGACGAAGTCGATAACTGGCGAGGTCGAGGCGAACGAGCCGGTGCGCGTTTATGACACCAGCGGTCCGTGGGGCGACAACCGTTTCGATGGTGAGGTTGAAAAAGGTTTGCCGCCATTGCGAGCGGCCTGGATTCGCGCGCGTGGCGACGTTGAAGAGATCGCGGGCCGAGCGGTCATGCCGCGCGATGACGGGTATCTGTCTGAAATGCACGCGGAGACTGCGCGTCGAAACGGAAACTCCAAATCCCAAGCTCCAAGCTCCAAACATCTCTCAACTCTCAACTCTCAATCATCAACTTTTCCGAAGCGGAAGCCTCTTCGCGCTTCGGCAAATCATCCCGTCACGCAGCTTTGGTACGCGCGTCAGGGAATCATCACGCCCGAAATGGAATTCATCGCAATTCGCGAAAACCATCGAATCGCAAGTCAGAAGGATGATTCTAGAATTAAGAAGGACGGCAATGGGAACTCTGAGTTTCATAATTCTTCCTTCTTACCTCATCCTTTTGCTCGCAATCACCTCGCGCATCAACATGCTGGCAATGCGTTTGGCGCGGAAATTCCGGAAGAAATTACTGCTGAGTTTGTTCGGAGCGAGATTGCGCGAGGGCGAGCAATAGTTCCCGCGAACATCAATCACCCTGAGTCCGAGCCGATGATCATCGGCCGCAATTTCCTGGTGAAAATCAACGCCAATATCGGCAACAGCGCCGTGGCGTCATCGATCGAGGAAGAAGTCGAGAAGATGCGCTGGGCCACCAAATGGGGCGCCGACACCGTGATGGACCTCAGCACCGGCAAAAACATCCACGCCACGCGCGAATGGATCATTCGGAACAGCCCCGTCCCCATTGGCACTGTGCCGATTTATCAGGCACTAGAAAAAATCGGCGGCCGCGCCGAAGAACTGACCTGGGAAATCTATCGCGACACTCTCATCGAGCAGGCGGAGCAAGGGGTTGATTATTTCACCGTCCACGCTGGCGTGTTGCTCCGTTACATTCCGCTCACTGCGCGCCGCGCCACCGGCATCGTCTCGCGGGGCGGCTCGATCATGGCCAAGTGGTGTCTCACGCATCATCAGGAAAGTTTTCTCTACACGCATTGGGACGAAATCTGCGAGATCATGGCCGCGTACGACGTCAGCTTTTCCATCGGCGACGGTTTGCGGCCGGGTTCAATTGCGGACGCGAACGACGAAGCCCAATTCGCAGAGCTATACACTCAAGGCGAGTTGACCAAGCGCGCGTGGGCGCATCACGTACAAGTGATGAACGAAGGCCCCGGCCACATCCCCATGCACCTGATCAAGGAGAACATGGAGAAACAACTCGAGTGGTGCGACGAAGCACCGTTCTACACGCTTGGCCCGCTCACCACCGACATCGCGCCCGGCTACGATCACATCACCAGCGCCATCGGCGCGGCGATGATCGGCTGGTACGGCTGCGCCATGCTTTGTTATGTGACACCGAAGGAGCATCTCGGATTGCCAAACAAGAAAGACGTCAAAGACGGCGTCATTGCCTACAAGATTGCCGCCCACGCCGCCGATTTGGCGAAAGGCCATCCCGGCGCGCAATACCGCGACAACGCGATCAGCAAAGCGCGCTTCGAATTTCGCTGGGAAGATCAATTCAACCTTTCACTCGATCCCGAGACCGCGCGGGAGTTCCACGACGAAACTCTCCCCGCCGAAGGCGCGAAGACCGCACATTTTTGTTCCATGTGCGGCCCGCACTTTTGCTCGATGCGCATCACCGAGGATGTCAGAAAGTACGCAGCGGAACACAGAATAACAGAAGAAGCGGCGATAGAGGAAGGATTGAAACAGAAGGCAACTGAGTTTACGAAGAGCGGTTCGGAAATCTACGCCAGGGCTTAAGCTGCAGCGTCCGCTGTCGCAGCGGAAAAGTTAGAAGTCTTTCACCTCCGGCGTCGGCAAGGCCAGCGCGTGGCAAGCGATCGATCTGTTATTTTTTTGCTGGGATCTCGTCGTACATGTAGCGGAAGATCTTCCACGATCCGTCTGCCTGTTTCTTCCAAACAAGCAGGTTCTTGCCGCGGAAATGGATCTGCTTGCCGTTCCTCGTCACGTCACCTTCGAACACCGAGGTCGCAATCGCGGTGTCACCCACCGCGTCGAAGCTGTTCCAATCGATCGTGAGCGTGAACGGCACAAACTGCGGGTTAGCGAAGAGCTTCTCGTAATATTCGCCGATCGCAGCCTTGCCGATCACCGGTTCCTCCGACTTTGGCAGGAGGACAGCGTTCTCGTCGTAGAGGTTCGTCATTTCTGCGCCGTCTTTCTTGTTCGCCGCGGCGAGCCACTCTTGGTAACGATTTTCCACTGCGGTCTTGAGCTTGGCTTCATTATCCTGCGCGAGCGCCGGCAGGACGAGAAGAAACATGAGTGAGAACACGAGTAGTGTGCGCATGCTTGTTGGACAGTCATCGCCCATTACCTGTTGGAAGAAGCGGCGGCAAATGTTACTCACCGAGATTTTGAGACACGTTCTTCTGTCAATTTTTGGAAGAGCGGATCGAACATCGGATTGAGCCGGAGTAGCGCCGCTTCAGTTCGGCGAAGAAATTGCGCGGACTCATTCCAGTTTACCAGAAAAGACACGCCCGACCAAATTTTGGAAGCCAGGATCATCACGGAGCGGGTCTAGGAGCCGGTCAACTCTGACGTAAACGATCTCTTGCGAGCGATCCACATAACATTTCTCAAGCCATCGAAGCGCCTCGGCTCTATTGCCCAATCCCCCTTGGACGAGAGCAAATGCATACGCTGAAACATATTTCGTCTTCGTTAGCTGCTCCAGTTCGGTCAGTATGTTCGCCGCTTCCGTGACGTTACCAGTCTTACCATAAAGATTACCTAAATATCCCAGACTCATGGGATCCCCGTTCAGCTGGTGCGCGCGCCTAAATTCAGCAATGGCGCCAGGCAAATCGCCCTTCAGCTCGAGCGCCAGACCAAGGTTGAAATGGGCATACCCAAATTCAGGATCGAGCTCGAGTCCTTTACGGATTTGGTGGATTGCTTCGTCATAGCGTCCGGCGATGATGTAATTGTTAGCCTGGTTCACATTGATTATTGGCGAGAGCGGATCCAGCTCTACTGCGCGCGCACCTTCAGCAATTGCTTCGTCAAATCTTCCTAACGCCAGCAATGGTCCATTTGCGTACCAATGGTGCGCGGTTGCGTAGTTAGGGTCGAGATCGATCGCGCGCTGGAACTCTTTTATAGCGCCCGCGAAATCCAGATCGAAAAATAAAACCTGCGCGAGAGCAGTGTGGGCCTCAGCCAAAGTATCGTCAATTTGCAGGGACTTGAGGGCGGCCTCTTTGGCTTTGGGCTTAACATCCTGCAGTCTAGCGGAGGCATGACCCGGCAGTGTGATCCAAGCTTCCGCGAGACCGGCATAGGCGAGGGCGTAGTTAGGATCCTGCCTTATTGCCTCTTCAAAATACTCAATGGCTTTTTGTATGTTATCGCCACTCCTGCGGCCCCAAAAAAATCTCCCCTTAAGATACAACTGATAAGCCGCGGCATCAGCAGTCGGTTTGACGGAAATAGCGTGTTCTTCTGAGCCTGTCAGCTTGGCCTGCAGCGTCTGGGCAATGGTCTTGGCTATATCACTTTCGACCTTAAGAATGTCGGTAAGTTTCCGGTCGTAACTCTCTGCCCAGAGATGCCCATCCGTCGTCGCGTTAATCAACTGCACACTCACGCGGACCTGATCGGCGGCTTTCTGCACACTTCCTTCCAAAATATTGGAGACTCCAAGTTGTTTTGCGATTTCACGCAAATTGTCCGGCTTACTTTTGTATTTTTCCGTGGACGTGCGCGAAATCACTTTCAGATCTGCGATCTTTGAGAGCCGGGTCAGAATTTCGTCCTGGATCCCATCGGCGAAGTAGGCGTTGGATTTTTCCTCGCTCAGGTTTTCAAATGGCAGAACGGCGATGGATTTTTCATTCGGCAATGGCCCCGGGGCGACAAAGAAAAAAAAGTAAGCAAATGCTGCAGCCGCCAGGAGCGCCGTCGCCAGAGTGACTAACACTCCCCGCTTATGACGTTTGATTTCGCTGATGTTAGAATCGGCACGCGCTTTGGCCTGCGGCAAGGAGCTTTTTGTTTCCAGTTCGCCCTTGAGATTGCGGAGGTCGGCAAGCATCTCCTTGATCGTCTGGTAACGTTCATCACTGTTTTTGCGCAAAGCCTTTTGCAGAATGGATTCGAGCTTCAGCGGAACGTCCGCCAGTACACCGGATAAAGGTGGTGGCTCCGTTGTTAGGATGGAGGCAATACAGTCGCTCGGCGTTTCGCCCCGGAACGGAGGACTCCCTGCCACCATTTCGTAGAGCACTACGCCCAAGCTCCAGATGTCCGAGCGCGCGTCCACCTTCTGGCCGCGCGCTTGTTCCGGAGACATGTAATGCGCCGTGCCTAACACTAACCCCGGCCTCGTTTGCAGCAGCGTCGTTGTTTCGACTCTGTGATCGTCTGACGCTCGCCTTTGCTCGGTCAGCTTGGCAATCCCGAAATCGAGCACCTTCACGTATCCATCCGGTCGCAGCATGATGTTCTCAGGTTTGATATCGCGGTGCACGACACCGGCATCATGCGCGGCAGCCAGCGCCGAAGCTACTTGCACGGCAATTTCCAATGCTCGATCCGGATTTATTCTCCCATGCGCCAGGGACGCGCGAAGGGTGATGCCTTCGATAAACTCGGTCGCGATGAATTGCATGTTTCCCTCTGCGCCGATCTCGTAAACAGTTAAAATGTTCGGATGATTTAATGCCGAGGCAGTTCGCGCTTCGTTTTTGAACCGGCTCAACTGTGCCTCATCCATTGTCAGGCTCTTCGGCAGAAGCTTGAGCGCCGCTTTGCGTCGCAGTCGCTCGTCCCGCGCCAGATAAACCTCGCCCATTCCGCCGATGCCGATGAGGGACTCGATCCGGTAATGACCAATCAATTTTCCGACCAATACACTGGCGCTGTCGTTAGTTGCCAGTTCGGGAGCGACTTCGAATGCTGGTACTTCAATAAAATTCTCCGCGCGCTTATGGGAGGTGAGCAAAGATTCTACCTCGCGGCGCATGCCTTCGTCATCGTGGCAAGCCTCATCAAGAAATGCCGCCCGCTCCTCTGGCGCGCGTTCGACCGCTGACTGGAAAAGATCGTTGATCTGTTTCCAGCGCTCAGCTTTCATCAGGTTTTGTCCTCGCTCAGCTCCCGATAAAGCCAGGCCTTGGCCATGGTCCACTCTCGCTCCACTGTTCGCTGAGAGAGTTTCAGGAATTCAGCTGTCTCTTCGACCGTCAAACCGCCGAAGTAGCGCAACTCAACGATCTGGCTTTTACGCGTGTCCTGCGCGGCCAACCCTTCTAACGCTTCATCGAGATCGAGTAATTCCTGCGATCGCGTTTCTGTTACTAACGCAGCTTCATCCAGGGTTACTTTCAGCGCGCCGCCGCCACGTTTGAGCGAGCGGCGTTCGCGGGCATGGTCAACCATGATGCGCCGCATCAACTGCGCGGCAGCCGCGATAAAGTGGGTTCGCCCTTGCCAGACCGGCTTCGTGTTATCAACTAGCCGCAGGTAAGCTTCATTTAGAATGGCGGTCGTTTGCAGGGTGTGGCCGGCGCGCTCACGGCTCATGTAATGATGCGCCAGTCGGTGCAATTCGGGGTGCACCAGTGGGACCAACTTCTCCAGCGCGCGGTCGTCTCCGTTGCTCCACTCGCCGAGCAGTTGGGTGACCTCTTGCCGCGTGGATGAGGGCGTTGTCATGGAGACTACTCGACGCCGCTAAGTCTAACACGACCAGGGAATTTTTACAGCGCTGCCGGGAGCGATAAAAAAAACACGCGGTCGTGGCGGGTTTCAGTCGCCCTTTCCGCTTACGCACATGAACCGGCACAACAATAAACACGCCGGACAAACCAAAACCAAACCTTAGAAAAGAAAAACCATGCAAACTAAACAATCAGTAACCCACTCAAACATCCGTTCGACCGTCATAGCCACCTTTGGCTTGCTGTCGATGCTACTTGCCGTGAGCGAGACAGCTCACGCACAAGGCACGCCGGCAGTATTCCAGGCGGCCGGAGCAGACGCTGCCTCCATTCAGAGCTCAGTCGATGCGTTCCGCGCTGCTCTGGGGAACCCCAACAACGCTAATAACCCAGGTCCGCTGCAAGACGGTCGCCGCGAGATCAACTGGGACGGTGGCAACCCTAACCTTCTGGATACGACAGCCCCGGTAAATCCGTTCCTCGTGTTCCTGAACACCCGAGGCAGCCAGTTCAAAACACCCGGATTGGGGCTTTCGCAGGCTCCTGCATCAGGTGGAACCCAGGGCGGGTTGGCTGTGCTCTTTGGTAATATCACCTACGGCAAAATCTTCAGGACCTTCAGCCCGTCGCGGTTGTTCACGCCTGTAGGAAGCAACATAACCGAAGCGTCCTTCTCCATACCGGGTACCAATGGCACTGCCCCTGCAGCAGTCAGGGGCTTCGGCGCGGTCTTCACAGACGTTGACCAGGCCAGCACGCTGGTCGAGTACTTCGATGCCAGCAGCAAGTTGCTGTTCAGCAGCTTTGTCCCCGCCTCGCCCGGTGATGGAAACCTGTCCTTCTTCGGCATCGCGTTTAAAGACGCCCGCATCGCGTCGGTTCGGATCACGGCCGGCAACGTTGCCCCGGGGCCGAACGACGATCAGAAGCACGACATCGTCATGATGGACGATTTCATCTACGGCGAGCCACAGCTCCTCATTCAATAAACTGAGATTCCACGGTAGATACTATGGAAGCGCCGCCCAACCTGAACGCAACGGCCCCAACCCATAGAATCTAACGAGAATAAGATGAGCTGCCGGGCGACAAATGTGTCCCCGGCAGCTCTTCGCC
>WNFW01000307.1_pt1 | contig 30440 bp, 28 predicted proteins | sample 5400131 | NCBI WGS metagenome assembly WNFW01 (sample SAMN13153362, study PRJNA577476) | soil metagenome | isolation source: 20 cm soil or saprolite under grassland replicate 1 | place: USA:California | collected 2016-06-15 | reverse complement strand
AGCGCCGAGCGCGTGAAGATTCTCTCCGGCAAGGCGCGATCCGCTAGTTCGAGCTTCATCTCTCCCGTCCATTTTGATTCCGATGCGCGAGTGGCAATCGATCTCTTGGCCATGCGGCCTGCAAATGCCCACGCTCAAAAACAACTCAAAGAGTACGAGCCACCCATAACGCCGTTGCGTTATCTCATTTATGATTCAGTGGTTTTTCTTTCCGGTGTGACTGCGGTATTGCCGACGCTCGAAGACCAGATGGTGGATATCTTGCCGCGGATCGAAGGTTCTCTGAAAGACGCCGGAAGTTCATGGGACCGCGCGGTCAAAGCGTCTTTCCTGCTTCATCGCAGCCAAACGTTCGAGAAGCTAAAAGAATTGTTCCAAAGACAGGTCAAGGCAAAGATTCCGCAGATGGAATACTTTCACGTGGACGGTTATTCCTCTGAGGGCAAATTAATCGAAATCGAGGTTACGGCCACCTTATGAGCGATACGAGCAGTGAGAAATTCAGGGTCGTAGTCTTGGACGACTTCGAAGACATGGCGAGGAGCGTCCCTGCTTATGAAAAACTTAAAGCGCGCGCCGACGTGACGATACTGCGCGAGCGATTGGATACACCGAAGAAAATTGCGCAAAAAATTGGCGGGGCTGATTGCATTCTGCTCATGCGCGAGCGCACTTACTTCAACGAGAAAGAGCTTAGCGTCTTACCGAATTTGAAGTTTATTTCTCAAACAGGTCGAACCAGTAGACATATCGATCTCGCTTTCGCCACGCGCCGTGGCATCGCCGTGGCCGCAACCGCAGCCGATAATGGCACATCCACCAAGGAGCTCACTATTGGATTGATCTTGGCGCTGATGAGAAAAATCTCCCAGGTGGATCGGCGCATGCGCGAAGAGAGTTGGCCGCCGGTTGCAGGTCGGCTGCTTGAAGGGAAAACCGTCGGCGTTCTCGGCTTCGGCAGAATCGGCAAAGAAGTCGCGGGGATCATGAAAGTATTCAACACACGAGTTCTCGCCTATTCACGGACTCTGACCAACGAACAAGCCGGTGAGGTTGGCGCGGAGTGCGTGCCGATGGAGACGCTCTTGAAGGAATCCGACATCGTCACGCTCCACGTCCCCTTAAACCAAAACACGCGCGGCATGATCGACGCAAAGGAGCTGGCGATGATGAAACCCGGAGCGCTGTTGGTAAACACCTCACGGGGTCCGCTGGTTTCGGAGCAGGCGCTGATCAATGCATTACAAAGAGGTCATCTCGGCGGCGCGGGGCTAGACGTCTTTGACACCGAGCCGCTGCCGATGGAACACCCGTTGCGCCGCTTCGACAATGCTATCCTGCTCTCCCATAGAGGCTACGCGACCGTCGAAGTTCTGCGCGAGCGCTACGAACAGGCGATGGAGAACATCTTGAATTTTATGGACGGCAAACCACTCAAACTGATGAATCCAGAAGTGCAAGTCACGAACAAGCTTTAAACCTGAGACCGCGCCCGATAGGAGAGAAATAATGAGCTATCAAAATATTTTGACCGAGCGAATCGACAAAATCGCTCTGATCACTTTGAATCGACCTGAAAAGCTCAATGCCATGAACTACGAGCTGGCATCCGATCTCGATGAAGAGCTGAGGACCATCGAGAACGACGATGACGTGCGTGCCGTTATTCTGACCGGAGCAGGACCACGGGCGTTCTCTAGCGGCGGCGATATTATTCAAATGGTCGGCATGACCACCGAAGATTTGGCGGCACGCTCGGAATTTCGCAGCCAAGCCAACTGGCACATCGCGACGTTCAGGAAACCGATTATCGGCGCGATTAATGGCTTAGCTTATGGAGCTGGAGCCATGCTGACTTCGATGCTCGATATTCGGATCGGTTGCGAACTGACGGAATTTCGCTTCTTAGCGGCGAGGTACGGTCGCGTGAACTCCACCTGGTCGTTGCCCCTACTTGTCGGCATGGGCAAAGCAAAAGAATTGCTGTACACGGGACGAGTAGTGAAAGCAGATGAGGCGGAACGGATCGGCTTGCTCAATCAAGTGGTACCCTCCGCTCAACTGCGCGACACGGCGATTCAAATGGCCCAACTGACCAGCGAAAACGATTCGCGCATGGTGCAAGGCATCAAACGGCTGCTCCACGAGGACATCGGCATGCTCTGGCACGAACGCTTCGATAATGAAAGAGCCGCCAGAGCGACTTCGTTGAAATCAAATCATCCGCGCGAGGGATTCAAAGAGTTCCTAGATCGCAAAGGGATCAAAGCGTAGGTCCTACAGTCGTTGACAAGCTGGTTCCCGACACTCTGAAGTCCACCCAACGCAAATTGTATGGAACGGCCGCGACCACTCCCTATCTAAATATGTCGCGCGTTTTTGCCCGCGCTCTTAGGTGAGGGTGTAGTTGGAGACTTCGATCAGATTCATATCGGGGTCACGGAAATATACCGATATCATCAACCCTCTCGCTCCATTTCTTTCCACTGGGCCCCCGATCAGTTTCACCCCGCAAGAATTCAGGTGGGTCATAACATCGCCTAGGGACAGCGAAGTGACGAAGCAAATGTCGGCCGATCCCGGTGTCGGTTTATCCGCCACTAAAGTGCTCTCGCGTCCAACTTGTTGCAGGTTGATCTTTTGTGATCCAAAGGACAGAGCTTTCCTACCTTCGCCAAAGGTGACGATCTCCATCCCCAGAACCTTCGAGTAGAACTCACAGGTCGCGCTCATGTCTTTAACCGTTAAAACGACATGGTCGATGCTGTCGATGTTCATTGGTTACCTCCGGTAAGTGGCCCGTTCCGTATACTATCATCTGCCCCCCACGTCTAATTTTCTCCACAAAGGACTGTTGAGTATAAATGCTCCCGATTGTTGCCAGTTTCAGCATGATGTTGAATCTGCGAGAGCGTCTTGCCATTATCCGTATTCAAGCTGATGCGGCAATTGGCCGTTCGCCTACTGGCATGCCAAAACGCAATTTACTGCTCACCCCGGAAGAACTCGCCCAAACTTCCTCCGTCACTTTACATCACTACAACCAAGATGCCGAGAGTTTTTGGCAAGGCACAAAAGATCACGACGTCAGTCAGAATCGCAACGCGCTGATTGAGCATCTCGTCGGCGAGGGACCTTTTCGAATTCTCGACTTCGGCTGTGGGCCCGGACGGGACCTCAAGGCTTTCAAAGAATTGGGATACGAAGCAATCGGACTCGAAGGAGCAGAGCGTTTTGTCGAGTTGGCGCGCAACTACAGTAGCTGTGAAGTTTGGCAGCAAGACTTTCTCCAGCTCAAACTTCCCGCGGAGCATTTCGACGGCATCTTCGCAAACGCCGCCCTTTTCCATGTTCCGAGTCAGGAATTGCCTCGTGTGTTGAAAGAACTCTGGGCAACACTCAAGTGGAACGGCGTGCTCTTCAGCTCCAATCCGCGCGGCGCGAACGAAGAAGGCTGGAGCGGCGGGCGCTACGGCGTTTTCTACAATCTGGAACGTTGGCGTGAGCTGGTCACGGCCGCAGGTTTCGTCGAGATCACACACTACTATCGACCGGCCGGTTTACCCAGGCAACAACAACCCTGGTTAGCTTCGTTGTGGCGCAAGATCAAACGTTGAAATTAAGCGCCAACTTCTGCGGCTCCTAATTGACAGGCCCGCCTCCCATCGACTAAGGTGCAACACGTAGAAATTAAAATCCGATAAACCCCGATAAGGAGAAAAAAAATGGCTGCAGGAAATGGACATGGCCAAGGCATCAATGGCGTCATCATCTCATCAGACTCCCACGTAATGGAGCCGGTGGATCTGTGGAAAAAAGGAGTGCCGGAACATTACCGTGAGGCAGCTCCATTGTTTCCTCCTCACAAGGTCGGCGAAGGCTTCCAACACCATGCCGGCGGTTGGGATCCGAGAGCGCGCATCAACGAGATGGAAAAAGACGGCCTGAGCGCCGAGGTGCTCTACCCGACCTTGATGCTGGATCTTTTCGCCCTCGACGATGCTGGCATGCAGGAGGCCTGCTTCCGTGTCTACAATGATTGGTTGATCGACTACTGCAGCGCCGACACGAGTCGGCTGATCGGTATTCCAGCCATCCCTGTCTATAACGTAGATGTCGGCATTAAAGAGCTGGAGCGCTGCCACAAGGCCGGACTTAAAGGCGCCATTATCTGGCAGGCGCCACATCCGGATCTTCCTTTTTATTCGAGCCACTATGATAAATTCTGGGCAGCGGCGGCGGACCTGGATGCGCCCGTAAGCCTGCACATTTTGACGGGCCACAGCTACAATAAGGATAAGGAGAGAAAAGGAGTCGAGCGTTACCGCGGCAGTGTGAACCTGAAATTGCACGACATAGCCAGCGCTCTTTTTGAATTGATCTTTTACGGCGTGTTGGAAAGATACCCGAAGCTCAAGATCGTGACGGTCGAGAATGAATGCGGCTGGCTGCCATTCATGGTTCAGCAGTGGGATTACTATTATCGCCGTTTTCGCGGCGTGAACCCTCCGCCCATCACGAAAGACCCGAGCGAGTTCGTCCGCGATCAGGTTTATTCCTGCTTCTTCAACGATTCGGTCTGTGGTCACAACCTGGAATGGTGGGGCCAGAACAATGTCATGTGGTCCAATGATTTCCCGCATCCGAATTCGACCTGGCCTAATTCGCTCAAGATCATTCAGCGAGACCTCGGTCATCTCCCCCTCGAGACCCAAACAAAGGTGCTCGCGACCAACGTCTGCAAGCTCTACAATCTCGACTTGACCAAGATCCCGGCAGGAATTTCTACGGCTGCAGCTGCAGCTCAGGCATCGGCATAATCAGGCACTTCCAGGGGGAGGAAGCGAATGGCGAAACACTTTAGCAAGATTCTCCACGCTACGGATTACTCCAAAGCTTCGGCTCGCGCCCTCGACGAAGCCGTCGCTCTGGCTAAGCAAAATCGTGCCGAACTATTGGTGCTGCATGTGATCGAGCCGGTGACACCCTATGTTGCGGGAGAGGATATGGGTGGGGCTGAACTCTACATGAAACTGGAGGAAACGACCAAGCAAGAGGCCGAAACCTCTATGAAAAAGCTCATGGAGAAACTACGAAAGTTAAAGGTCAACGCCAAAAGTCTTTTGCTCCGTGGTACGGCTCACGAGCAGATCGTGAGATCTGCCAAGAGCCGAAGAGCAAACTTGATAGTCATTGGAACGCACGGCCGGACTGGCCTTTCCAAGCTCCTCATGGGAAGCGTTGCCAACCAAGTCATTTCAACAGCGCACTGTCCGGTGCTCACTGTCCGCGGAAAGTGATTTGCGAATATGGCTGACGGATACTCGCTACAGAGTTTCATCCGGGATATGGATCGTATTATCCTTGAAGAAAGCTCGCCCGCGAAAATCGTCGCCGAAGCAAAATTCTTGCTGGCCATGCTTCTAAGGCAACCTGATTGTATCGAGCCGAAGTTCAAGAAGCGCGGCGCGACCGCCTACGGCCGCTACATGCTCCACCGTGCGCCCCAATTCAACGTGACGGCGGTCGTCTGGGGTCCGGGCGATAACGCGAAGGCTCACAATCATGACACCTGGGGATTGGTTGGCGTTGTCCAGAACGAAATTCAGGAGACGCGCTTTCGCAGGCGGGACGACGGCTCGAAACCGGATTATGCCGATCTCGAAGTCACTGCCGTTTTGAAGAACACGGCGGGAATGGTTTCCTGCTTAGTGCCACCCGACGACGACATCCATGAAATGAACAATGTATCAAATCGCGATACCGTGGAGATTCATGTTTACGGGAAGGACTTGGCCGACATGCCCCGCCTGCGCTTCGACGTTGGGACGAAAACCGCCAAGATTTTCGCCAGCCCCAAGTACGACAACTGCTGAGTGGTTAAGGCGCGACGCGCAAAGTTAGCGCTCCAATTTAATTTCCCACTCCAGATAACGCTTCATATCTTCCTTGCTGCCTCTGACCGACGGCGAAAGAACCACGTCGTTCGGCTCCGCCAGAGAAAAATCCAGCCCCTTTCCCGTCGGATAACCCGTTGCGAGCCAGGCCTGCACACCGCCGTCTAAAACGAAAACGTCTGTGTAACCGAGCTTGGTGAGCGCTAGTACAGCGAAGACGGAATTTCGACCATCGGGGCACGTCACAATGATCGACTGACCTCGGTCGGGAAACCTCTCCGGCAACTTGAGCTCAATCCAGCCGCGGGAAATCCATCGGGCGCCTGGGACGTGCGCTGCTTCGAACTGCAGACTCGTACCGACGTCTAGAATCAATATAGAAGAGCTTTGTAATCTCTTATGCAGCTCCCCTGCATTGATCAATCGGGCCATGCTGCTGGCGGTTTCAAACCCCAGTGGCTCCGAGCGCGAAGCACCGGCAACGAGCCGCTGCCCGCTTTCCGCCCACGCGTGTAGACCACCCTGCAAAACGGAGACATTGCGAAATCCCATCTGCCGATACCAGTAGGCGGCCATCACGGCGCGCGCCGATTCATTACTAATGAAAATGATCTTTCCGCGTCTTACAGCGATAAAATCATCCGCGCGCTGGACTGCCTGTCCGCCCGGAACATGCAGCGATCCATGAATGTGGCCCGCTTGATATTCTTTCTCGGCGCGGACATCGATCAGATAGGTCACTCCAGATTCTTGGCCCCTATTTAGAATTTTCAGAAGCTCATCGACAGAAATCCAAGTAATGCATTCAGCTTCGGCGATCAGTCGCGCTAGTTCGTTCGCCTTGGCAGCGCTTTCCGCTGGCGCCGTTGGAGCCGCTTGCGCCGGCTTGGACTCCAATTCAAAACCCGCCAGCACCCAACCCATCGTCCCGTTTTTGAGAGCTCGAACATTAGTTATGCCGAGGCGGTGGAGCACCGCGGTTCCGATAATGCTGCGCGTACGGCCCGCGCAGTTGACGATCACCGTCGTTTCCGGTTTTTGCCTGAGCGCGTTCGCCCATAGGATGAGATCGCCCCCGGGAACGTTAATGCCACCGGGAATACAAAAGCGCCCATACTCTTCGGGAGTTCTCACATCCAGAATGGCTAAATCTTTTCCCTCTATTTGCCAGCTCTTTAGCTCCTCAGGGGTGACCTCCGGAAGGCTTCGCTCCTTGTGAACCCTCTCGCCGAAAGCCTTGCTGGGAACGTTGACACCGCTCACGATCGGAAGAGCTTCCCGCTTCCATGCAGCCAATCCGCCTTCAAGCACGCAGACATCGGAATAGCCAACATTTGCCAATGTCGCAGCCGCCAATTCAGCGCGCTCTCCCCCTTCATCGTATACGACCAGAGGAATTTTTTGATTCGGCACCAACTCGCCGATCCGAAACTCGAGCTGACTGCGCGGCAAAGACGTGGCATTGCTGATCTGGCATTCGTTGAACTCGCCGCGCTCACGAATGTCCAACACGGCATACCATCGATCCGACGCCATCAGGGCGGCTACGTCGCGGCATGAAATTCTATTCACCATCATCAAAGCAGTTTCGTCGGCTTGACGCCCCTCGGCTTCTGTTCTACTAATGCCGAGAGAAATACAAATTGTTTAATGCAACCGTTATATGACGGAGGAAAGAATGACAAGCAACCCTTCACCCTTTCGCGGTCTCTTCATCCCTCACGTCACCCCCTTCGACGAAGCAGGCGCTTTGGATCTGGAAAGTCTTGAACGGCTCACGGCCCACTTTACCTCGCTCGGCGGAGTGGCCGGACTCGTTTCTTGCGCGCGCATCGGCGAAGGATCGGTGCTGAGTGTGGAGGAAAAGCGAAAAGTTTATGCAATCGTCGGCAATGTTGCGCGCAAGTCAGGCCGTGTTCACATCGCGACCATCGCGCCGCAATCGACGAGCGAAGCCATCGCCCTGGTGCGCGACTTGGAGAAGCTACCCGTCGATGCCGTCATGATCTTCCCGCCGCTGCTCTTCGCCTGGGGAAAAGTCGGCGGCGATCTCAAGGTCCGTTTCTTCGAGGATGTGGCGCGCGAGACCCATTTGCCACTGGTACTTTTCCAGGTGCCTGTCAAAAGCTATTGGTATGACGTTGAAACCATCTGCCGCATCGCACGACTGGAGAAAGTCGTGGCATTCAAAGAAGCCTCTTTCGATGTCAATCTTTTCACCGAGACGGTCAAACAGCTGAAGCGCGAAAACGCCGCGATGGAAGTGCTCACGGGGAACGACCGCTTCGTCGCCGAAAGTTATCGGATCGGCGCCGGCGGCGCCCTCATCGGAGTATCGAATCTCGCCACGGAAAAATGGACGGCCATGGATCTGGCTAGCCGCACAGGCGATTTCGACAAAGCAATGGCAATCCAGCGCGAACTGGAATCCGTGAAAGAACTGGTTTTCAGCGAACCCATCGTAGAGGCGGTGGCTCGAATCAAGATCGTCCTGCAGCACGAAGGGCTCATCAGGAGCGCGACCGTCCGGCGCCCGCAACTTGGCGTCTCAGAAGCTGAGAAAAGAGAATTACTCGATAGCTATCGCGCTCTCCAGGACAACAAATTTCGACCCGTCGATGGAGACGCTGAACCCAAACAAAGCCGCGCTTTGGGTTAGTTGAACACGGCTAGTGGGTAGCCCGAGTTTGGCTCAGCTGAATTCTCCCTGGCCCCGGCCAGGGATCACAAACGCAAAGAGGCCCGCGGTTACCGCCAATAGAATCATCGCACTGATCGCCAGGGACGAGTGAACGCCGATCAAGCCTCCAATCACCCCAACCGTCACGCCGCTAAAGGCTTTCAGCCCGTTGTTTGACATATTGAAGAGACCAATCAACCGTCCACGGAGCTGAGGCGGCGCCATGAGCTGCACGAGAGTCTGCGCCATGGAGAGAAACGCCAGATTGAGGAGACCCGCGAAAAACAGCAAGGCAATCGCCAGCGGATAACTGTTAGTGCTGGCGAAGCCGGCGATGGCGCAGCACCAGAGCATCGAGCAGATCGCAGCGTTGCGGGCATTGGCCTGCAGCCAACCTCTTCCTTCTAACAACAGACCTCCGATGACCGCCCCCGCCGCGTTCGCGCCGAGAAGCATACTGTATGACAGATCTTGCTTATCGTGGCCAAAGTCGTGGGCAAACTCCGGCATCTGGGCTTGGAAAGCGTTGCCGACGAGAAACGACGTGGCGCCGCCCAGGAGAACCATCGATAGGATCGTACGATTGGAAGACGCCTCGCGCGCCAACTTGAGCGCGTCGTCAAAGGTGAGCCGCGGTGCTCTGCCGCTCATGCCCGTATCGCGACCATGCCCGGTATAAGGCAGGATAAACATGAAGACGGTCATCGGCACGAACATCAAAGCGTTCACGAAAAGCCCTATGGGAGGTCCAAAGAGAAGCATCGTCGCGCCGCCGACCGCCGGTCCGAAGAGCACAGCAAGATTTCGTCCCGTGGAATTGAGCCTGACCGCGCTCTGTAGATATTCGCGCCCAACGATGTCGTGGATGATCAGTTGGCTCCCCGGAGCTCCCAACACGCCGGCCATACCATGAATTACCAGGAGAACGCACGCGTGCCATACCTGAATGGTATCGGTGATAAATAATATTCCCCAAGTGAGCGAGACCGCTGCGTACATACACTGAGCGGTCTGAATCACTCTGCGACAGTCGTGCCGGTCTGCCAGCGCGCCGAAATAAACCGAGAAAAATAGAAAAGGTGTCCAATGGCTGATAACGGCGAACCCGCCAAGAACCGGCGAGTGAAACTTTTGAAACAGCAGCCAATAACTGATGACATGCTCGATATTGTCGCCCATTTGCGACATCATGATAACGAAGAAGTATCTCCGATAATCGCGATGGTGCAGGGCCGCAAACGCGACTTTCTTCGTGGATGCCGTTGAAATTCCGTTGTCTAAACTGGCGCGCTTGGCGGCCAATGTTCTCTCCTTGCAAACTCAATTTACAGCGGGTCGACGCAACCGAAGGACAATTCGGCACCGTGACTGGTTAACGTGCAAACACACCTGTGCTTGCGCGTCATAACTCTTGCGACGACGAAAGATCGCCAGCAGCTAGTGAAAAATCAACTTCTCCAAAAATTCCGCTCAGCCAAACTCGCCGCTGCCTCGGTCGGGAATCGTGAAGGCAAAAAGCGCCACCGTTACCGCAAGAAGCGCCATCGCGCTGATCGCCAGCGACCAGTGAACGCCGATCAATCCACCGACTACGCCGACCGTCACGCCGCTAAAGGCGCGAAGACCGAACGTCGACATTGAGAACAATCCGATCAGTCGGCCTCGCAAATTTGCCGGCGCGAGCAGCTGCACGATGGTTTGCGCCGTCGAGTAAAACGTCAGATTCAGCACGCCGGCACAAAACAAAAGCGCTAACGATAACGGGTAGCTGTAAGAAAAGGCAAAGACCGCGACAACAATGCACCAGAGCGTCGCGGCAACGATCGCCGTCCGCACGTTGGGCTGCAGCCAGCCTTTTCCTTCCAGCAGAAACCCGCCGCATACCGCTCCGGCAGCGTTGGCGGCAAGCAAAGCGCTGTAGGCGAGATCGGCCTTTTCCGTTCCGAGGTCGTGAGCAAATTCAGGCATCTGGGATTGGAATGCGTTGCCGACGAATAGCGAGGCGCACCCGCCGAGAATTACCATGGTAATGATCGGCCGGTTGTCCGCCACCTCTCGAATCACATTAATGGCATCTTTAAAACCGATGGCGCGCCTCGCTCGCGCCGTGCCTTCGCGCGTGTGTCCTGTAAAGGGAACCACGATCAGCCAGATGGTCAGCGGAAGATAGATGAGCGAGTTGACGAGAAGACCAGCGGAGGGGCCCAACCATAACATCAATCCTCCGCCGACGGCCGGACCGAATAGGATACCCAATTGCCGGCTGGTGGAGTTGAGCCGCACGGCGCTTTGCAGATGCTCCGGGCCGACGATGTCATGAATCATGAGTTGCTCGCCCGGCGCCCATAGGACGCCGGCGATGCCGTGAATGATAAGCAATGTCGAAGCGTGCCAGACCTGAATCGTGTTGGTATAAAGAAGTACCGCCCAACTGGCTGAGACCCCCATATACATGAGCTGAGCGATTTGAATGATTTTCCGGCAATCGTAGCGATCCGCCAGGCCGCCAAAGTAAACAGAAAGAAACAGAAACGGAGTCCAGTGACTAATAACCGCGAATCCGGCGAGCACGGGAGAATGAAACTTCTGATACAGCAGCCAGTAGCTGATGACGTGCTCGATGTTGTCCGCCATCATGGCCAGCATGGTGCCGACGAAATAGTAGCGAAAGTCACGGTGATGGAGCGCCGCAAAGGCGATCTTCTTGTCGACCATGGCGAGATTTCCACTACTTACTTTCTCCACTATGGATGCCAACAATAACTCAGGAACTGGCTCTGTGCTTAAATAATTCGTGTAATTAAACGGAGACAGTAACGGATAACAAAAAAGTCTGCAAACAACGGTGAATGACGACGTTCCGTGCCAAAATCAAATTTCCGTTCACGCTACGCCCTTCGGCTTCCCTCACCACAGGCTTGTCGAAGGATAGCTTCGATTTTTCAGCAGCTAATGAACTACCCCCGCAGCAAGCTCCCATGTATCGAAAGAACCGGTGACAATTTTCGCCAAAGTCGTCACCCCCGAATGTTTTTATCGGGGGTCCAGTCCGAGCTTCGCCTGTGGTGAGCCTGGTCGAACCGCTCCTAAAAGCATGCGGGGATGACGGGCTTAGATAGACTTGGAATCGCCATTACGCGCCGAGCTGCGGAGAATTGGCCCGAACAGGTCAAAATAGATTGACGCTTGCCGCGGTGACACGCCAATCAGCGGAGAGAACGTAGCAGCGCAGCTATGGGGCAGTGCAGTTGACGCATGGTTTCCAGGATTTCGTCTTTTAACCAGAAGATGGCTGGGTTTGTCGCGGTTGAAAAACCAGCGTGTCCCCACTTCTTCCTTATCCATTTCTTCCTCAAACACCAAGCGTTTGTTTAAATGATACAACCAGGCGGGGAACTGCCTTTAAAGAATCCAGCCGATGCGGTTTTCATCAATTCTCCGCTAATCGTGTCAGACAGTTCCTTGACAATCCCAAACGGTGAAGGATACAAGAGAAAGAGTTTCAAGTTTCACTACCACGAGAAAATTTCAAAGGAGACGCATGATGGCGATCGCAAGTTTTGAAGATCACTGCTGGAAAGATATCGTAACGCCGGAAATCCTGGAGACTTACAAGCCGTATCACCGCGAGACCTATATCGGCCAGAGACCCGCGCTACTGGCCATCGACCTTTATAATCTCGTCTATGAAGGCGGCCCGAAACAGCCGCACGAGCTGGTCAAGGATCACAAGAGCTCGTGCGGCATCTACGCCTACGAAGCCATAAAACCGACGCAGGAGTTATTCGCTCTCGCCCGCTCGTTGAAAATTCCCATCTTCTACACCACAAGCGAGACGCGCAAGGAAGCAAAGCCCGATACGGTCACCGCCACCAATCGTGAACGAGTGAAAATCGACCCTAAAGCGTTCGAGATCCGCGAGGAGTTCAAGCCGGAGGCCGGGGAGGTGATCATATATAAGGAGCGCGCCAGCGGTTTTTTCGGCACGCCCCTCGTCGCTCACCTCACGCAGCAAGGCATCGACAGCCTGATTGTCTGCGGCGAGAGCACCAGCGGCTGCGTGCGCGCGAGCTGCGTTGACGGCTACTCCTTAGGTTATCATGTGTCGCTCGTTGAAGAGTGTGTATTCGACCGCAGTCCGCTCTCCCACAAGGTCAATCTATTCGATCTCCATCATAAGTATTCGGACGTCATGAAACTCGAAGAGGTAAGGGAAAGCCTCAAGCAAGAACGGCCACGCAAGACCAACTAAAGAATGTTCAAGCCGATCAAGCCGTTTAAGCCGTTCAAACGGAATTCTCAACGGATTGAACATTTTGAACAGCTTGAACGGTTTGAACAGCTAACAGCTATGCCCTATAGCACAGCCAACAGCATTAAAATCTATTACGAAGTCTGCGGTGAAGGATTTCCATTTGTAATGATCCATGCCAATCCCTTTGACCATAACCTCTGGATGCATCAGGTCGCTCATTTCTCGACTTACTTCAAAGTCATCGCCGTAGATATTCGGGGCTACGGACGTTCCGACAAACCGATGACACCGTTCAGCCTCAGAGAGATGGCTGACGACGTCTTAGGTGTCTGCCGCGACGAAGACATCGAAGAAGCGATTCTCGGCGGCGTGAGCGTTGGCTCGGGGATGGCGCTTCTGCTCGGTCTGGACCATCCGGAGATGTTCAAGGCCTTGATCCTAGTTGGCGGCAACAGCGGCGGCGCCGGCAGCATCGACGACCGTATCCACGGCTACACCAAAATCGGCGTCGAAAAATATCACATTCAGCATCTTAAAGAATTGGTCGCACCGGATTTTCCCGAAACAAAGTTAGGAAAATATCTGCTCAACACCTTTGTCGAAAGAGATCCTTGGCTCAACGGTGAATCTATCGGGCAAATTTTCCGCGCGCGCGGGGGAACGGACATGACCCCGCGACTTGAATCGATGAAGGTGCCGACCTTGGTCATCAACGGCGAATACGACAACTCGCTGAAGGCCGGCCAGTGTACTGCGGCATTGATTCCCGGCGCGGTGCACAGGATCCTTCCGAAAACCGGCCACGCCTGCTGCATTGAAGATCCCGCCGGCTTCGATGAATTCGTTATCGAGTTTTTGCAGTCCCACGGTCTCATGCCAGCGGGGCCAAACCCCTGATGGCCGGAGATGAGCCTTTTTCACCTGCCACGATCCTCTGCTTAGGCGACAAGCTTGTCTTTTCGCGGTTTTCGCTTTGCATTGGGTTCGACTCGTAACTCAAAACCCGAAACTCGAAACTGCGCCAGCCTGCGTGTGCAGAATGCGACGGGAAGTGTTATAGAACGGGAAATTATTATAGGGGAAAAGAGGAATCAGCATGACAGTGAATGTCGAAAAGCTCAAAAGCATGACGCCTCCAAATGGCATGGATTTCCACATCACCAAGCTCGGTCACATAGTATTGCGGGTACGCGATCTGGAACGCTCGACGGCTTTTTACACTCAGATTCTCGGCTTCAAGGTTTCCGACGTTTATCCCGAAGAGATGATGCCGGGCGGCATGGTCTTTCTACGCTGTCATACTGATCATCATTGTCTGGCTCTGGTCGGCGCTGCCAAAGAACAAGCCGGCAACAAGGAACTCCATCATTTTGCCTTCGAGGTGCCGACCCTCGCCGAGGTGATCCGCGCGCGCGACCGCTTGCGCGCGAATAACGTGAAGATCGACTTCGAAGGACGCCGCCGGGCCGGCTGCCAGATTGCCGTTGAGTTTCGCGATCCCGATAACCACAGCGTGGAGATTTACTGGGGAGTCGATCAAGTCGGGAGCGATGGCCGCGTTCGGCCGCCCAGCGACTGGTGCGGCGCCAAATCCCTAGACGAGGCCATCGCGAATCCCGTGCCCGGACAGGATACTCACCTTCCTTGATGAACTTTTCCCCGCAGTCTCTCGAAGACCAGATCAAATCGTCGGCTCGCGCCTTGGTAATCGGCGTGGGCGGCGGCGGCGACGTTGTCGGCGCATTGGCCGTGGGAAGGTTTCTGGAATTCTGCGACGTCGAACTTATTCTCGGCGGCCTGTCATGGGAACGTTCGGTAATCGATCCGCTACCCGGCCCGCGCATGCTAAGCGAAGTGGAAAACGTCCGCGTTCTCCATCCCTATGCCTGGATGGCGAACCCGCAAAGCCGAACCCGTACCGGGGTATTTTTCGCCGAATCGAAAATGGCCGCGGCGCTTGGCCAAGAAATTCTGCTGGTCGACATCAATGGCGGCGTCAAAGGTGCGGTCGAGGGATTAGAAATAGCGTTAAAGGAATTCGAGGCCGACCTCCTCGTGGGGCTCGACGTGGGCGGCGATTCGTTGGCTCAAGGTGGTGAAGCCGGCCTTCGCAGCCCGCTGGCGGATGCGATCATGCTCGCGGCATTTGCCGAAATCGAAAGACGCCGCCACCGAACACTGTGGGGCGTTTTCGGCTACGGCAGCGACGGCGAACTGACAGTGGATGAAATTGAGCTGGCACTGAACAAGCTGGCGGCAGCCGGAGCGTTGTTAGGCGCGTGGTCGCTTACGCGAAAGGTCGCGGCGGAGCTCGAAGAAGTTATCAAAACAGTTCCCACTGAGGCGAGCGCCATCCCGGTGCAATGTTTTCACGGCGCGTGGGGCGAGAGCAAAATCCGTAGCGGCCAGAGAAGTGTAAAGCTGACGCCGCTGACGGCGCTCACCTTCTTTCTATCGACCACGGCCCTGTACGAGACTCTTTCTCGTCCCGCCCAGGCCGTGCGCGGGAGCGCCACGCTCGAAGAGGCCAATGACGCCTTACACGCCATCGGGATCAACACCGAGCTGGATCTCGAACGCGAAAGGTATCGGACAATACAGAGCCGATGAAGTTCACAAGTGAGAACCTGCAACGGGACGTGCTTGTGCTGACGGCCTCGCGAGGAGTCAGGGCCTTCGCCTTTTCCTATCTGAACATCATCTTCGCCATTTATCTTAATCAACTCGGCTATTCGACCATGACGGTCGGTCTGGTGATCTCAACTGCGTTCGCCAGTGGCGCGGTACTGACAGCCGTGTGGGGGTTTCTTTCAGATCGTTATGGGCGAAAAAAAATTCTCATCCTGCTCGCGGCTCTTACGATCGTATCCAATACAATTTATGTGTTGTTTAGCCAACTGTTCTTTATCTTCTCTGCTGTCATGATCTCCAATGTGGGCGCCGGTGGAACCGGCGGAGGCGGACAGGGTGGCGGTCCCTTTAATCCCGTGGAGCAAGCGCTACTCGCGGAGAAATGCACCCCCGAGAATCGAAACCGAATCTTTTCCACCAACGCCTTCGCTGGATCGATTATGGGGTCGCTCGGCGCGCTGGTTGCCGGTCTGCCGCAATATCTGCAAGAGCGATGGGGATGGCAGCCTATTCTGTCTTACAAGCCCTTATTCGCCCTGACGATTCTGCTCAGTGTCGGCCTCATTTTTGCCTACGCAAGCATCATCGAGCATCATGTCCCGCAGAAACGTGAAACAAAGATCTCCAAACAGGGAGGAATGCTTGTAACAAAAATATCGCTCTTGGGCCTGATTGATAATCTCGGCTCAGGATTGGTCGGACCGCTCATGTCCTATTGGTTTTTTCTTCGCTTTGGGGTGGAGTTGAAATCCTTGGGATTCATGTTTTTCCTTTCCTACTTTCTCGCTGCTTTATCGTTTCTGGCCGCGCCTATGATCGCCCGTCACATTGGAGTGGTCAGGACCATGGCTTTTTCTCATGGGGCGGCGTCGCTTCTCAACATCATCCTTCCTCTCGCGCCTACGTTTACTGTGGCCGCGGCGATAACCATCAGCCGTTCTTTCTTGGCTTACCTCGATAACCCTTTGCGAAGTTCGTTCATCATGGGAGTCGTGAAGCCTGAGGAACGGGGATCGGCCGCTGGCATCACGACCTTGTCCCGGCAAGTCCCCATGGCGGTTAGCCCGACGCTCGCGGCGTACCTGATGCAATCCTTCTCATTGAACGTGCCAATTTTCCTGGGCGGTTTTCTACAGCTCGTCAGCGACTGCGCTTTTTATGGTCTATTTCGCAACGTAAAACCGCCGGAAGAACAACCTTCCGAACTCCAACCCGCAACGAGATAACGCCCGCTATGTTTCGCGACCTTCACAGAGACGCCAAACTGCTCATGGCTTCGCGCGGGATTCGTTCCTTTGCCTTTTCCTATGTGAACGTTGTCTTCGCCATCTATTTAGACCAGTTGGGCTACTCGACGGTGACCATAGGGATAATCTTTTCTGTAGCGTATTTGAGCGGCGCGGTGCTGACGGCCGTTTGGGGTTATCTCTCCGATCGCTTTGGGCGAAGAAACATTTTGATGCTGCTGGCGGTACTAACCATTATTTCCAACTGCATTTACGTGTTCTTCAGCGGTTTCGTCTTCATCTTGCTGGCCGTCGTGATCGCCAATGTCGGGTCGGGAGGATCGGCCGGCGGTGGCCAGGGCGGCGGCCCATTCAATCCTGTAGAAGAAGCTCTGCTCGCGGAAAAATGCACTCCGGAGAACCGCAACCGAGTATTCGCCGTCAACTCCTGCGTAGGAGCGCTCATGGGATCCTTCGGCGCCCTTGCCAGCGGCTTCCCGCAATATCTCCAAGAGACATGGGGCTGGAGCGCCATCGCTTCATACAAACCCCTGTTCATCCTGACGATCCTTTTCAGCGTCGTATTGTTCTTCGTTTACAGTTCCATCCGGGAGCAGCACCAACCGCGCACAGTCGAGAAGAAAATATCCAAACCCACGGGTATCTTCGTAACCAAAATGTCGCTCCTGGCCATCGTCGATAATTTCGGCGCTGGCATGGCAGGGGCTCTCGTCTCTTACTGGTTCTTCCTCCGCTTCGGCGTGCAGCTCAAATCCCTCGGCATGATTTTTTTCGCTTCCTATTTCCTCGCCGCCGTATCTTTTCTAACCGCTCCGCTGATTGCGCTTCGTCTCGGCGTGGTTAGAACCATGGCGTTTTCTCATGGCCTGGCGTCGATCATCTATCTCGTTCTCCCCTTGGCGCCGACCTTGGCAATCGCCGCTTCGCTGCTGATGATCCGCTCCTTCTTTGCGTACATGGACAACCCGCTGCGCGCGTCCTTTACGATGGCAATGGTCAATTCGAATGAAAGGGGTTCTGCCGCCGGCGTCACGAGCCTGGCGCGCATTATTCCTTACGGCATCAGCCCAACCTTTTCCACTTATCTAATGCAGAGCGTCTCCCTCACTCTTCCCTTATTCATCGGCGGTGGTTTACAATTAATCAACGACGTTGCCTTCTATCTCCTGTTTCGGCACGTCAGGCCGCCCGAAGAACTCAAAGACGTGGCCGATAACCGAGCGCAAAAGAGTTTAGCGTGAGCTATTTTTGGAGAATTGCCGAGGAGCGAATTCGGGAGGCCCAGCGAGCGGGCGCCTTCGACGACCTTCCCGGCAAGGGAAAACCGCTGGCGTTGGAAGACTTAAGCTGGGTGCCGGAAGATCTCCGCATCGGCTACCACGTGCTAAAGAATGCTCACGTGTTACCCCCGGAAGCCGAGCTGCTGAAGGACATCCATACCCTCGAGGACTTGCTCAAATACGTGGAAGACGAAGGCCAACGCCGCGCGCTGGCGAAGAGCATTCAGTGGAAAGTGATCCGGCTCGACATGCTCAAGCGGAGATCCATGTCGGTGCAATCGGTCCGCGAATATGGCCGAAAATTAGTAACCAAGTTTCGTTGTAAATAGGCCTTCTTCCCAGCCCCTACCTGCTGGTCGCTCCTTTTTGCCTTGATTCTCTTTCCGTGATAGACAACCAGCAGGTACGGTCGTTGCAGATTCATACCTATTGAGAAACGAAAGGAGAATCCTATGGGAGAACAGGCGAGCCCCATCAAGATTAAAAAGATCGGTCACGTGGTGTTGAGCGTCAGCGATATCGAGCGAAGCAGCAAGTTCTGGACTGAAATCATGGGGTTTAAATTCTCTGACCGGAATGAAAACGGCATGGTTTTTTTCCGCAACGCAACCGACCATCATACCGTCGCTCTGATTCAAGCTACGGAAAAAAACCAACTGCCCAAGCGTGGCCAAGTCGGGTTCGACCACATGGCTCTTGAGGTGGCGAGCGTTTCGGAACTGTTCAAGATCCGCGACTTCCTTCGTTCAAACGGAGTCGAAATTTTCTACGAAGGACGGCGCGGCCCGGGCGGCAACCCGGGAGTCGAATTCTACGACCCGGACGGTTATAAGATCGAGATCTACGCCGCCATGGATCAGATCGGCACGGACGGCAGAAGCCGTCCGGCTAACGAGTGGAAACGCGCCACGACCCTTGAAGAAGCCGTCGCGAATCCGTTGCCGGGCGCCGAGTATAATTGACCGTCGCCCCCTCAAGATGCCTGAAGAACTGTGGGAAGACCCGTCGGGACACGGCCATTCATGCATACCCTAAGAGCCGAGTTTAAGACGGCGTGATCTCGTACTGCTCGTGACGAAGCTCTTGACTGACTTTGATGATAATTTTGCGGTTGATCTCGCGCTCTAAATTGTCCAGACTGTGGTTTTTCTCGTCATAAAGGAAGTTCGCGATGTCCGGGTGAAGCCGCACGATGATGTTTTTGCCGTCCTGCAGATTCGCCTGTTGTTTCTTGATCGCCCGGAGCACATCATAGGCAATGGTCACCGAAGATTTGATCCGTCCGCGCCCGTCGCAGTGTGGACACGGGCTGAGAAGCTGATTCTCCAGGCTTTCTCGCGTCCGCTGGCGCGTCATTTCTACCAACCCGAGCTCGGAAATCTTTAAGATATTCGTCCGCGCCTTGTCTTTCTTCAAGGTTTCTCTGAGCGCCTCATAGACCTTTTTGCGGTTGGCTTCTTTTTCCATGTCGATGAAGTCGATGATGATGATCCCGCCGACATTTCTAAGGCGCAGTTGCCGCACGACTTCTTGAGCGGCCTCCAGATTGGTCTTGAAGATCGTCTCTTCTTGATTCCGCTTGCCGACAAATCGGCCGGTATTCACGTCAATCGCCGTTAAAGCTTCCGTTCGTTCGATGATGATATAGCCTCCGGAGCGGAGCCATACGCGCCGGTCCAACGCCTTCTCGATTTTTTCTTCAATGCCGTGGCGATCGAATAACGGCTCGCTATCGGAATAGAGAACGATTTTCGACCTCAGTCGCGGCATAAACTGCCGGACGAAATCGACGATGCGGCGATGATCCTTGGCGGAATCAATGACGACTCTTTCAGTATCGGGCGTGAAGAAATCGCGGATAGTCCTCGTAATCAAATCCAAATCCTGATGAATGAGCGCCGGCGCAGCCACAGTCTCGGCCTTCTGTTGGATGCGCTTCCAAAGTTTGGTGAGGAAACGGAGGTCCCTTTGAATCTCTCTCTTGCTGCGGCCTTCAGAGGCAGTACGCAGAATGAATCCACCATTCTCTGTGCCTAGGGACTGGGCAATCTCTTTGAGCCGTTTACGCTCTTCGTCGCTCTCAATACGTCGTGAGATCCCGATATGTTTCGTGCCGGGCATGAAAACCATGTAACGCCCCGGTAGAGACACATGTGACGTGATGCGCGCTCCTTTGGTTCCAAGAGGATCTTTGGCGACCTGAACTAAAATCTGCTCACCCGTGGAGATCCGTTTTTCCAACGGCAGCCGACGCCCCGACGGGGGCGGTTTGGGAGGTTCATCAAACTCGACTTCGTCTCCAGACGCGTTAATGAGTTGAACATCTTCCGGAATATCGAAGAAGTCCGACGCATGAAGAAAGCCAGCCTTCTCCATACCGATTTCGACAAAAGCTGCCTGCATGCCGGGCAAGACGCGGGCAACTTTACCTTTATAGAGATTTCCCGCTATGCCCCTTTCCTCTTTTCTTTCAATGAGGAATTCCGCGAGGAAGCCGTCCTCCATAATGGCAATACGGCTCTCCTGCGGCGTGGAGTTAATAAAAATTTCTCGTTTCATAAAAATCGATTTAGGGCGCACATTTGGAAAGAAGAGTGGAGTTGGCGAGAGACGGGTCACCGGGCAACATCGGAGATCCCGCAAAGACCATTTGGTAGTCACTTTATAGAGTAAATTGCCTCCCACTTCAAGCAGTTTGCGATATCAAATCGTTTTCGAATTGACATTTTTGCGCCTGCCCGCTATTTTCATAGCCATCAAATGGGGATGTAAAGCTTCCGCAATCAATGTTTAAGGCTTCGCATGAATTATTCGGCCACAATACCAGCCTATTCGGTACTTAACACCAAGGTCCTGATTCTCAACCGTTCCTATCTACCGATCCACATTACGTCGGTCCGCCGTGCTTTTGTCTTGCTATATCAAGGAATTGCGAAGGCCGTGAATGAGCAGTATCAGACCTTTGATTTCGAAAGTTGGAGCGACCTATCCGTATCAGTTCATGACGAATCGATTGGCTTGGTTAACCATGTGATCCGGGTTCCGCGTGTTATTCTGTTGGTGGGCTACGACCGGGTACCCAAACGACAAGTTCGCTTTAGCCGATATAACATTTACGCGAGAGACAAATGCACGTGCCAGTACTGTGGCCGAAGATTGCCGAGACAGGAACTGAATCTCGATCACGTCATTCCCCGTTCCCAAGGCGGCACCTCGACCTGGGAAAACGTCGTCTGTTCTTGTCATCAATGTAATCGCCGCAAGGGAGGCCGGACGCCACAGCAGGCGACTATGGCCCTCGCGCGAAAGCCTTTCAAGCCAAAATGGACGCCATTTATGCAGGAAACGTTCAGCCTGTCCCGCTACAGGGAATGGATCCCATTCCTCAATTCCGTCGACGTCTCCTACTGGAATACCGAACTTTTGGAAAAATAGTTTTATAATTGTCGTCTTCCCCACATCTAGTGGCAAGAGTTAGATAGTTCCCCTTTATATTGTCATTTTTGCTTGACACTCCTCCTCTGCTGTGAAATATTGCGTTGCAGAGATTTCACGACTTTAACATCAAATTTTACCTGAACGAATTTCGCTATGCGCTTAAAAAGTCTCGAAATGATCGGGTTTAAGTCGTTTGCCCAAAAGACTTTGATTGAGCTTAACCCGGGAATCACAGCCATCGTCGGACCAAACGGATGCGGCAAGTCAAACATCGTGGATGCCTTGCGGTGGGCTATGGGGGAGCAAAGTGCGCGTCACCTCCGCGGCCATCAAATGGAGGATGTGGTATTTAGTGGCAGCGATACTTTGCCACCAACTGGAATGGCTGAGGTTTCAATAACCTTCGACAATGAGGATGGCCGAGGACCGGCGGAATACGGCAATTTCAGCGAGATCATGGTAACCCGCCGGCTTTTTCGTTCGGGTGAATCGGACTACGCCATCAATAAAGTTGCCTGCCGCTTGAAAGACGTGATCGAATTGTTCCTTGGAACTGGAGTCGGCAGCAAAGCCTATTCCATCGTCGAGCAAGGACGTGTCGATGAGCTGGTCAACTCCAAGCCGGAGGAACGCCGGGCGCTTATCGAAGAGGCGGCAGGCACGAGCAAATACAAGAGTCGCAAGCTGGTCGCGGAACGGAAGCTCGAGCGAACTCAGCAAAATCTGCTCCGCGTAAGCGACATTGTGCGGGAAATTGAGCGCCAAATCCGCACGATGGAGCTGCAGGCCAAAAAGGCCGAACGGTACCGCGCGCTGAAAGCAGAGTTGCGCGACAAAGATCTCGCTTGCGCCGCCCTACAGCGACGGGTTCTAAACGAAGAAATCATTGCGTATGAAACACAACTCGCGGACGCGGAAAATCACTTAATCGAACATCTCGCTTCTTTGGATGCGAAAGAAGCAGAGAGCGAAGCGGTCCGGCTCTCGCTGATGGAAGCGGACAAAGAGATCGGCGCTCAGCAGGAAAAGGTCTATCAACACAAAGTTCAGATCCAAGCGGAAGAACAGCGAACCGATTTCTACAACAAGGACCTCTCTCAACTCAACCACACCGAGACTGAGGCTCGCGCCGCGCTGGCGCAGCTCGAGGACAAGTTAAAGACCATGGGCCAAGAAATCGAGGAGTTGAACAAAGCCAAAGAAAGCTTCGTGCAACTTTCGCTGTTCGAACAAACCTTCCTGCGCGAGAAGGAACGAGACCTCGAGAAACTCCAGGCGCAGATTCAGTCGCTCCAATCGGAACTGGACAAAGAAAAGGAAGCGCTTATCGAGTCCGCCAACCAAATCGCGTATCTCAATAACGACGCGATGACAAAAGAAAAACGACGCGCGGAGATCGAGAAGGAATTGGCGAGGAGCCAGGAAGAGCACTCGGCAGCGGCGGACTCATTGGAGCTTTGCGAGCAGAAGCGACGCGATACCAAGAAGTCCCTGGAAGCGTCCCTCGAGCAAGCGCGGAAACGCACCATCGATGCCGCTCAAGTGACCGCGTCGATCCAGAGCTTGGGTAAAGCTAAAGATGACCAAGAGCGAAAGATCAATATCCTGAAGGAGCAAATTCAAGAAAGCCGCTCGCGCTTGATTTCACTCGAGGATCTGCAGAGAAACTACGAGGGATGCCAGGAAGGCGTCCGTGCGATCATGCTGAAACGGCAGCAGGAACCATCTCCCAATGGGATTTATGGGTTGGTGGCGGAAGTTATCGAAGCCCCTGAGTCCTATGAAAAAGCGCTGACCGCCGTCTTGGGAGACCGCCTGCAATATGTGATCGTGAAAGGCCACGAAGAAGGATTGGAAGCGATCGAGTACCTCAAACGGGAGGCGTCCGGTCGGGGGAGCTTCATCCCGCTCCAATTGTCACGCAGGCAACACCAACCGCTCCCCGTAGGTGAAGCGGAAGTGATCGCGCCTCTGCTGGAAATGATCAGCGTCAAAGATGGCTACCGCGACGTCGCCGAGTATTTGTTGTCGGATGTTGTGGTTGTCAGAGATCTGAAGGCCGGAATAGCCTTGTGGAACCGAAATGGGTTTTATAGCACGATGGTCACTCCCGATGGAGAAGTAATCGATCCGATGGGCATTGTCACTGGCGGGAGCGGGGCTTCGCTGGAAGGAAATTTTCTTAGCCAGCGGCGACGCATCAGGGAGCTACGGTCTATTCTCGGCGAGCTTGACCTTCAACTTCAGGTCGAAAGAGTGGAAGTCGCCAAGCTCAAGAGGGAGCTGGAGGAGGCGGAAACCAAGAAATCTCTCTTCGCTGCCGAAATCCATCGGCTCGAAGTGGAACGCGTCGGCCTTGAGCATGCAAAACTGTCCGCTGATCAGGAATTCGCCCGTCTAACCCAAACCGTGCAAGCCTTGGTTCAAGAACAGAGCGATCTTACCACGGCTCTCCACCTGCTCAATGAAGAGATCCGCCAGTGTCACACCACCGTTGAAGCGCGTTCACAGGAGAAAAACCAGCGAGAGCGATTCCTCACCGAGAAACAAACGGAGTTGATCGAACTCAGGGAGGCTGAAGAAGCTGTCGAAACCGCGGTCACGCAGTCGCGGATTCGTAACGCGGCTTTGGGTGAAAAGCGAGAGAACACGAACCTGAATCTCGAGAATCGGCTAAAACTGCAGGAGGAGACTGCAGGACAGGTCATTTCCCGCCAAGCACAGATCAATGATATCCAACTCGCCAGAGCTGAGCTGGAAACTTCGCTCGTCGAAGCACAGCGGTCTCTCGAGCTCGGACGAACCCAATTGCAAGAACTGGAAAATCGCTTGCACGCGGATCGGCAAAGATACAAAGACATCTCCATGAGGCTTGCGGAAATCGAGGAGTCGATCAAAGAGCTCCGTCCCCTCGGGCAGGCCTCTCAGGAGGAAAAATCCCGGCTACAACTCGCGTTGGCGGAAAAACGGCTTAACCTTCAACATCTGGCCAATAATATTCGAGAAAAGTATGATGTCGAATGGGCTGAGCTGAACGTCGAATTTTCCGAGAACAGCCTATCGAGGGAGCAGTTGCTCGCCGATATCGACGAGCTGCGCGGCCGGTTGGAGCGTATGGGCGAAGTCAACCTGGCGGCCATAGGCGAGTACGAAGAGCTCATGACTCGGTTTCAGTTCATCAACCAACAGAAGCAGGATTTGGAGAAATCCATCGCCGATCTGCAACAGACCATCACAAAATTGAACCGCGTCTGCCGGCTCCGTTTCAAAGAGAGCTTCGAAGAAATCAACGAAAAATTCCAGTCCATCTTTCCCCGACTCTTCAGGGGCGGCAAGGCGAAGCTGGTGTTGACCGATGAAACTGATTATCTGGAAACCGGTGTCGAGATCGTCGTTCAGCCGCCCGGAAAAAAGCTTCAGTCCATCACGCTGCTATCCGGCGGCGAGAAGGCGCTCACGGCCGTTAGTCTCCTCTTCGCCATCTTCTTGACGAAGCCCAGTCCATTTTGCTTCCTCGATGAGGTGGACGCCCCGTTGGATGACGCGAATATCGATCGGTTCAACGAGATGATCAACGAAATGAGCCGACTTTCCCAATTCGTCCTCGTCACTCACAACAAGAAGACGATGCAAGCCGCCGAAGTCCTCTACGGCATCACGATGGCGGAGCCGGGGATTTCGAAAGTCGTCTCCGTGCGGATGAGTTAGCGCTTCTCGCTTCCAGGTTCGTCTTCGAACCATCGCTCCCAACCCAAAAATTTGACAGAATAGCCCAATGGAAGGCAGTTCTTTTTTTCAACGGCTGAAAAGCGGACTTACGAAAAGCCGAGAAAGCTGGGCGCAAAAAATTGGCGACATGTTCCAGAATCGGCGTTGGGACGAAGCATCCTTGGAAGCGATGGAGGAGAACTTGATTGCGGCGGATGTGGGCGTAAAGGCAACACAAAAACTGATGAACTTGCTCCGCAACCAATCGCCGGGCGGTGCTGAAGACCCGACCCAAGAGATGTCGTCGCGATTGCAACAGGCAATAGTTCAGATGCTCGATCCAGCCGCAACGGCACCCAGGAAAGCTTCGCTTTCGGCTCGGCCTTGGGTGATCGTTTTCTTGGGTGTGAATGGCGTTGGGAAAACGACAACCGTCGGGAAAATCGCCGCTCAATACCGTTCAGCGGGCAAAAAAGTACTTATGGTCGCGGCTGATACCTTTCGCGCTGCCGCCATCGAACAACTCGAAGCCTGGGGCAAACAAGTCGGGGTTGATGTCGTCAAACAGCGTGCCGGCGCCGACCCATCCGCCGTCGTGTATGACGGCCTCCAAGCGGCTAGAGGGCGCGGGGTTGACGTACTGCTGATTGACACGGCGGGCCGTCTTCATACCAAGCTCCACCTGATCGAGGAGTTGAAAAAAATCCGCCGCGTCATCAGCCGGGAACAACCTGACGCTCCCCATGAGATTCTCCTAGTTTTGGATGCCACCACCGGACAAAATGGCCTCCAGCAAGCCCGCGTATTCAAGCAGGCAACGGACATCACTGGGATTGTACTAACAAAGTTGGACGGCACGGCTAAAGGCGGGGTCGTCATCGGCATCCAGGAAGAGCTTGGCGTGCCGGTACGATACATCGGTGTAGGTGAAGATGTGGAAGATCTACAACAGTTTGATCCGATTCAGTTTGTCCAAGCCCTCTTTGAAAAATAGCCCCTACTTTAAGGGCGCCGCAGATTCTTTGTGTTGACTTGGGCGTATCCTGGCATTAAGCTTGTGTTGGTCCCGAAGAAAAGGAGAAATAACTGCTACAAACATGGATTATCCGCAAGAGAAGAGCGCTGCACTGGATCTAATTGTGACCGAAAAGGCCGTCCAACAGGTCAAGAGTTTATTGGCTCGCGATAAACTTGAAGGGCACGGGTTGCGGGTCTTGGTAACCGATGGGGGCTGCTCGGGGTTTTCCTACAAGCTCAACTTCGAAAAGGAGCAGAAACCGGACGATACCGTTTTGGAGTGGGACGGCCTCAAAGTTTTCGTGGACGCATCAAGTGCTCCCTATCTCAAAGGGACGGTGATTGACTTCGTCTCCGGCATCTACGGCGGCGGTTTCAAATTCAGCAACCCTAACGCCACCGGCACGTGTGGTTGCGGCACTTCGTTTTCTGCCTAATTTTGATGCGACAACCGCTTTCCTTCAGCACTCAATATGCGAGTGCGTGAATTGGCTTGGCTTCATCTATCACCCCTTTGACAGCCTCCTTTTATCTTGCTAACGAAACAGTGATTCTTCGAGGCCATTTCCTTGAGAGCGGTTCGCATTCACGCGCATGGTGGCACCGACCGGTTACGATATGAAGATGCACCGGAACTTAAACTTACTTCTCCGACGGAAGCGATTGTTAAGCTCAAAGCGGCGTCTTTGAATCATATCGATATCTGCATCCGGCGCGGTCTCACCGGAAGGGAAGTGCCTTTGCCGCACATCCTGGGAGGAGATGGCGCCGGCGTCGTCGCCGAAACCGGAGCAGAGGCGAGAAACGTCAAAACCAGGGATCGGGTTTGTCTCTACCCCCTTAGCGGCTGCGCTCGATGTGAATTCTGTATCACCGATCGCGAGTTTCTGTGCCGTGAATTGCGCGTCTTGGGGGCAAGAGAGGACGGCACTTACGCCGAGTACGTGCGAGTGCCGGCACGGAACTGTTTTCCGATTCCCCGGCATCTCTCTTTCGAAGAAGCGGCGGCGTTTCCTTTCGTGTACGTTACTGTTTGGAGAATGCTGGTAACCAACGCGGTCCTCAAACCCGGCGAGTATGTGCTGATTCTCGGCATCGGCGGCGGGGTGGCTTCGGCGGCATTGCAAGTCGCCGCCCATATGGGTGCCCAGGTTATCGTCACTTCCAGCAGCGATGAAAAGCTCGCGAGGGCCAAGCAACTTGGCGCTCAATGCGGCATCAATTACAAAACAGCGGACTTCGCGAAAGAAGTGCGAGGGTTGACCGGCAAGCGTGGCGTTGATGTTGTGGTAGATTGCGTGGGTGGCGAGAGTTGGATGAAAAGTCTCGCGTGCCTTGCCAGGGGGGCGGTTAGTCACCTGTGGTGCAACTGCTGGAGCCAGTCCACGGACCGATGTCAGGCGGATTTTTTGGAATCACCTAAAGATATTTGGCTCGATCTTGGGGACTCGTGAGGACTTCGGGCAAGTACTAAACTTCCTCGAGTTCACGCGAACGAAACCGATTATCGATCGAGTTTTTTCTCTGAGAGAAGCGGCCGCAGCCCAAATGCGGATGGAGGAGGGCAAACAATTCGGCAAGATCGTGTTACGCGTGGAAGACTAAGAATTTTCCACGCGTGGCGTCCTACGGTTGACGACTCATCACCAAGTCGCGCCGTCTGCTAACTTATTGAGCGAGCATGCGCGTTATTGGAGGACAGGCACGAGGGCGGCGCCTCAAAGTGCCCAAAGGAAATGGCGTTCGCCCCACGGCCGCAAGGGTCAAAGAAGCGCTTTTTAACATTCTCCCGCACGACCTCTCCGGGATCAAAGTGCTGGATCTCTTTGCGGGTACCGGCAATTTAACGATCGAGGCTCTGAGTCGTGGCGCAGCAGAAGCGATTTTGGTCGACTCATCAACCGAATCGGGCGAGGCCATTCGGGAAAATTTACGGCGGCTCAATCTCGTCGATCGAACCAGAGTATGGATCACGCCGGTAACGCGCGCTGCGCGGCTGCTGGCGAGGCGAGGCGAAACCTTTGATATGATTTTTCTCGACCCGCCGTATGGACAAAAGCTTGTGGAAGCGACATTAAAAATTATCGCGGCGGGAGCGCTCTTGCGTGAGTCGGGCGTGTTGATCGCCGAGCACGGCATTCGAGATCCCGTGGGAGAACGTTACGGCTCTCTAATCTTGCGTGATCAACGACGCTATGGCGACACCGTGCTCTCTTTTTTCCAATTGAAAGAGCGAGACAACCCAATTTAGCGAGGACCTACCGGCCATGGCACATAACAACATAGCGATCTATCCCGGCTCGTTTGATCCGATTACGAACGGACACGTGGATCTCGTGAAGCGCACGTTGCGGGTTTTCCAACGCGTTATGGTTGCCATCGCCACGAACCCAGGTAAAGATGGTTGTCTGTTTACTCTGGAAGAGCGGCTCCAGATGGTCCGGGAGGTATTCAAGGGACTTAAAAATCGTGTCCAAGCGGACTCCTTTGAAGGCTTGTTGGTGGACTACGCGGAGCGGAAGGGAGCTACCGTCATTATCCGCGGCCTGCGGGCGGTGTCGGATTTTGAATACGAATTTCAGATGGCGATGATGAACCGTCGCCTCAAACCCAAGCTGGACACCTTTTTCATGATGACCGGCGAGTCCGAATTCTACACCAGCTCGCGGCTCGTCAAAGAAGTCGTGAGCTTGGGCGGCAATGTCTCTGGGCTCGTTCCCGCTAACGTTCTGAAGAACCTCAAACGTAAATTTAACGGCTAAGGATAACGCGCATGACAAAACTCGCGGAAAGAACCAAAGGGATCAAACCGTCGGTAACGCTGGCGATTGCGGCCAAAGCGGGAAAGCTTCGATCCGAAGGAATCGATGTCGTCAATTTCTCGGCCGGCGAGCCGGATTTCGACACTCCTGAACACATCAAAGCGGCCGCCGTCGAGGCGCTGCGAAAAGGGATGACCAAGTACACGGATGTCAGAGGCATCGAACCGCTGCGGGAAGCAATCACCCAAAAGTACCAACGTGAGCACGGTTTGGTTTACCGCAAAGACGATGTGTTGGTCAGCTGCGGGGCAAAGCATTCACTGTACAATATTTTTCAGGCGGTCATCGGACCTGGAGATGAGGTTGTCATACCCGCTCCGTACTGGGTCAGTTACTCGGACATGGCGCTACTCGCCGGCGGCGTTCCAAAGCTTATTTCGACCAATGAAGCGACGGGTTTTCGCATGAAGCCAGAGCAGCTTGAAGCCGCGCTCACGCCGCGAACTCGTGTGGTTGTTCTAAACAGCCCCTGTAATCCAACCGGCGCAAGCTATCATCGCGACGAACTCCTCGCCATCGCCCGCGTCTTGGAGGAGCACGATTGCCTGATTGTCTCCGACGACATCTACGAGAAAATCATTTATGACAACTTTCAGGTCCACAATTTAGTTGCGCTGAATCCCTCCCTGCGCGAACGAACCGTCATCATCAACGGCGTTTCAAAAACTTACGCAATGACGGGCTGGCGCATCGGTTATGCGATTGGTCCGGCTGACGTGATTTCTGCCGCCGCCAAAATCCAGAGCCAGAGCACGTCGAACGCTACTTCCATTGCCCAGGCGGCGGCCTTGGAAGCCATCCGGGGATCACAGGACGAGGTGCCTATAATGGTGCGTGAGTTTCAACAGCGCCGCGACGTGATCGTCGACCGGTTGAACGCTGTCGAAGGGATACGCTGCCTTAAACCTCAAGGAGCGTTCTACGTTTTCCCGAATATCGCGCCACTTCTAAGCAAAACCGGGAACGGCAAAAAACTCGGATCCCCCTGTGACGTCGCCGACTACCTTCTCGAAGAAGCCAAAGTAGCAGTCGTACCCGGCGAGGACTTCGGCTCGCAGCAGCACATTCGTTTCTCCTATGCGACTTCGCTCGAAGATATCGAGAAAGGTTGCAAGCGAATTCACGCAGCAGTGAAAAAGCTCAACTGAGCCCCGTCGACGAAGCGTCAATTTTTCTACGGTTTGGGTCTCTCGCCAGTCCTCTTGAAGTGGAAGTAATCCGACAGTATTCGGCTGTGATCGAAGACGGTTGGCGCCGGTAACTGATTTTCGCTGAAGACCCCGGCCGTTTTTGCATCGTCCGCGCCACACGGAGCTCCATCGGCACAAGCGACGAACACCGTTGAGACCGTGTGGTGACGTGGATCGCGGCCGGGATCCGAATAGGTGTAGAACTGCTCCACGAGCCGAACATCGAGAGACGTTTCTTCCTTGGCTTCCCTAACCGCCGCTCTTTCGATGCTCTC
>WNFW01000331.1_pt1 | contig 30470 bp, 26 predicted proteins | sample 5400131 | NCBI WGS metagenome assembly WNFW01 (sample SAMN13153362, study PRJNA577476) | soil metagenome | isolation source: 20 cm soil or saprolite under grassland replicate 1 | place: USA:California | collected 2016-06-15 | reverse complement strand
CGGCGAGATAGGTCTCGATCTTCTTCTGCGTCTGGCCGCGGTCCTGCTCGCTGAACTGCACGCCGATGCCGGCGGTGCGCTTGCCCTGATTGCCCTGGGCGCCCTTGGGCGTCACCCAGATGACCCGCCCGGCCACGGGGAGCTTCTCGTCCTCGCCCATGAGGTTCAGCAGCATGAACACCTCATCGCCCAGACGGTAATTGCTGTTGGTGGGAATGAACAGCCCGCCGTTCTTCACGAACGGCATGTAGGCAAGATACAGGGCGCTCTTGTCCTTGATGGTGAGGGTCAGCAGACCCGGTTTGTTCCCCACTCTCAATTTCCGTCCTCACGGCGCCCCTGTGCGGGCGCGAGTCGCCTGAAAAGAGCCTCCAGCGCCAGGCCCCGGTTCAACGGCACGTCGAGCGTGGCGCGCAGCTCCCGCACTTCGTCCAGCAGCCCGAACAGCTCACGTATATTCAAGAACGCATCGCCGGCCGGCAAGTAGGGGGCAGCCCGCACTTCTGTCAAAAAGGCCCCGTCGCGCTCGCGGCGGCGGATATGTTCTGTGAGCCAATTCTCACAGCACCGCAGGCGCAGGGGCAGCTCGGCGCGCGCCCAGCGCTCAGCCGCGGCCACCGGGTCGCCCGCGCCGCTTGCCAGGGCATCGAGCGTAGCGTGCGCCTCGGCCGCCGTCTGCGCCACCTCGAGGGGCTCGGTGCGTGCGGCGAGCATCGGAGCCTCTCCCAGCACATCGAGCGCGGCGTTCCAGTCAGCGGCGCCCCGCAGCGCCGTCAGCCACGCCACGGCCTCGGCGCGCGCGGGCGCGCGCACCGGCAACCGCTGGCAGCGGCTGAGCACCGTGGCGGGCAGGCGCGAGGGCTGGGTCGTCACGAGCACCAGGAGCGTGCGGGCGGGGGGCTCCTCGAGCGTTTTGAGGAGCGCATTGGCCGCAAAGCGGTTGAGCGCTTCCGCAGGCGTGAGGATGCCGACCTTGTAGCCGCCGGCGTGGCTGGTGAGCGCGAGGTCGGCGGCGAGATCGCGCACCTGCTCGATGCGGATCTGCTGCGAGTCCTCGGCGGTGCGGACCCAGGCGAGGTCGGGGTGCTGCTGCGCCCAGACTCGCCGGCAGCGCGCGCAGGCGCCGCAGGGCGCCTGGGCAGCGTTCTGGCAGAGCACCAGCTGTGCCGCCCAGGTCGCGAGCCACTCCCCGCCGGCCCCCGGGGCTTCGTGGATCAGCAGCGCGTGCGGCATGCGCCCTGCCCTGAAGGCGCCGCCCAGGGTGGCGCGTTGCGCAGCCGTCCAGGGCATGTCAGGCGTGGCGCTCAGCAGGGGCGCCGGGCGCAATGCCTCGTCACCGGCGCGGCTCACGCCCGCCGCTCCCGCGCCTGCAGCTCCCCGAGAGCCTGCGCGATGCGCTGCTCGACCTCGGACAGGGGCGCCGCGGCATCGATGATGCGCAAGCGCTGCGGTTCGCGGCGCGCCAGCGCGAGGTAACCCTCGCGCACCTTCTCGAAGAACCCGACGGTCTCCGCCTCGAAGCGATCCGCCGTGGCGCCCTGACGGCCGCGCGCCCGGGCGAGGCCCACCCTCACCGGCAGATCGAGCAGCAGCGTGCAGTCGGGCTTCAGATCGCCGTGCACGGCCAGCGCGAGCGCCTCGATCAGCGCCGCGTCCACCCCGCGGCCGCTCCCCTGATAGGCGCGCGTGGCGTCGGTGAAGCGATCGCACACCACCCACTCCCCGCGCGAGAGCGCCGGGCGGATGACGTTCTGCACGTGCAGGGCGCGCGCGGCGAACATGAGCAGCGTCTCGGTGAGCGGCGATACCGGCTCCGCGCCGCGCTCCAGCACGATCTGCCGCACTCGCTCCGCGAGCGGCGTGCCGCCGGGCTCGCGCGTCAGGCGCACCGTAATACCATGGCGCCCGAGCCAGGCGCTCATGAACTGCGCGAGCGTGGATTTGCCGGCGCCCTCGATGCCCTCGAGGGTGATGAACTTGCCCGCCCGCACGGGCACGCGCGTGCTCACGGATGCACCGCGACCGGCTTGTGGACTGCGCCGCGCTCGGGTGTGCGCAGCCGTGCGAGATAGGCCTTCACCGCGGAATTATGCTCTTGCAGGCTGCTGGAGAAGTGATGGGCCCCGTCGCCCAGCCCGGTCGCGACGAAGTACAGCGCGTCGGTGGGCTCCGGCCGCACCGCCGCCAGCACCGCCTCGCGTCCGGGCAGCGCGACCGGCGTCGGGGGGAGTCCCGCGCGGGTGTAGGTGTTGTAGGGGGTGTCCTTGAGCAGGTCACGGGTGTGTATCGAGCCGTCGTACTTCTCGCCGAGACCGTAGATCACCGTCGGGTCGGACTGCAGGCGCATGCCCTTGCGCAGCCGGTTGACGAACACTCCGGCGATCCGCGCCCGCTCGCTCTTGAGCGCAGCCTCCTTCTCGACCATGGAGGCGAGGATCAACGCCTGGTACGGCGTGCTGAGCGGCAGCTCGGCGCTGCGCTGCGCCCAGGCCGCGGCCAGCACTCGCTGCATGCCGTCGTAGGCGAGTGCCAGGATCGCGACATCGGGAGTGTTCGCCGCGAAGCGATAGGTGTCGGGAAAGAACTCACCTTCGGCGCGCACCCCCGCGTGTCCGAGCGCCGCCATGATCTCGGCCGGGCTCTTGCCGCGCAGGGTATGCAGCACGTAGGGATGCTGATCGAGCGCCTGCAGAAACTCCCCGAACGTCGATCCTTCCACGACCGTGAGCTGCTCCAGGACCACTTTGCCCTCCTCGAAGAGCGCGATGATCTCCCCAGGGCTGGCCTGCGGGGGTATCTCGTACGTGCCGGCCTGCACGCGCGGCTCGCGGCGGCGCAGGCGCAGATACACCTCCACGGCGCGCGCATGGCGCACCGCACCGCTCGCCTCGAGCCGGCCGAGGACGCTGCGCAGACTCGCGCGCGGCTCGATCAGGATGCGCGACGCCACTGCTGCGGGTCCCGGCGCCTCGAACTGCTGCTGCAGCCAGAAATAGCCTCCCGCGGCCGCGAGCGCCAGCAGGGCGAGGAGCACCACGGCGGCGCCAGCCAGGACGCGCAGCCGATGGCGTGTGCGCGCGCTAGGCACCGCCGGCCTCCCCGGGTAACGGGTAGCGGTCGGGGAAGCGCGCCGCCAGGCGACGCAACACCTCAGGCGGAACGTCGAGCTCGCGGACCAGCGGTGCGTGCGTGGCGGACTTACCTTGGCTCGCGCCCTTCAGGCGCTGAAGCGCCGGAACACCAGCGAGCCGTTGGTGCCGCCGAAGCCGAAGGAGTTCGAGAGGCTCACGTCGATCTTCATGCGACGGGCGCTGTTGGGGACGTAGTCCAGGTCGCACTCGGGGTCGGGCGTGCGGTAGTTGATGGTGGGAGGCGCGACACCATCGCGGATCGCGAGCACCGAGAAGATCGCTTCCACCACCCCCGCGGCGCCGAGCAGGTGCCCGGTCATGGACTTGGTCGAGCTCACGGCGAGGCGCCTGGCGTGCTCGCCGAAGGCGCGCTTCATCGCGACCGTCTCGGCCTTGTCGCCCAGCGGGGTCGAGGTCGCGTGCGCGTTGACGTACTGCACGTCGGCGGGATTGAGCGCGGCGTCCTTGAGTGCGTTCTCCATCGCCAGGCGCGCACCGTCGCCGTCTTCGGGGGGCGCGGTGATGTGATAGGCATCGCCACTCATGCCAAAGCCCACCAGCTCGGCGTAAATGCGCGCCCCGCGCCGGCGCGCGTGCTGCAGCTCCTCCAGCAGCATCGCGCCGCCCCCATCGCTCAGCACGAAGCCGTCGCGCTCCTGGTCCCACGGGCGGCTCGCCTCGGTGGGAGCGTCGTTGCGCGTGGAGAGCGCCTTCGCCTGGCCGAAGCTCCCCAGCCCGCAGCGCGTGGTGGCCATTTCCCCGCCGCCCGCGATGATCAGGTCCGCATCGCCGTACTGGATGGTGCGCATGCCCAAGCCGATGGCGTGCGTCGAGGTGGTGCAGGCGGTCACCACGCCCAGATTCGGGCCCTTCAGGCCGTAACGGATCGAGAGGTGCCCGGCGATCATGTTGATGATGGTCGCGGGGACGAAGAACGGCGAGATCTTGCGCGGACTCATCGCCTTCAGGTACTCGCTGTACTCGGTCTCGATGGTCCACAGGCCACCGATGCCGGCGCCGCACACCGCGCCGCAGCGCGTCGGATCGCACTTGGCGAAGTCGATCCCGGCGTCGCCGACCGCCTGCACTCCGGCAGCCACGCCGTACTGCATGAACTCGTCCATGCGGCGGGCTTCCTTGCTCGAGATGTACTGACTGACGTCGAAATCGCGCACCTGCCCGCCGATGCGCACCGGAAACGCGGACACGTCGAAGCGCGTCACCGGACCGATGCCGCTCTGCCCGCGCAGGATGGCATCCCATGCCGATTGAACGGTGCTCCCGACCGGGGACACCACTCCAAGGCCCGTTACGACGACACGGCGCTTGCTCACACGCTACCTGGATCGCGCCCGGGTGGAATCAGGACTTGCTGCGGCGCTCGTTGATGTAGTCGATGGCCTGGTGGACGGTTGTGATCTTCTCGGCGTCCTCATCCGGGATTTCGATCTCGAATTCCTCCTCGAGGGCCATGACCAGCTCGACCGTGTCGAGTGAATCGGCTCCCAGGTCGTCGACGAACGAGGCATCGCTCGTGACCTGTTCCTGTTTGACGCCCAGCTGTTCGGCAACGATGGCTTTGACCTGCTGCTCAACTGTGCTCATTAGCGATGGGTCCTTATGTAGGCTTCATGAAGGGGCTGCCCCGCCCTTCGCCTCGCGAGGCCGGTAGCGGGCGCGGTATTGTAGGGGAACACCCTTGGGGCTGCCACTCGCCCGCCGCCGGTGCGAGTGATTGTTTTTACTGACGAAACTGACCGCCGGTTCCGCGCGCTCGCCGTCCGCGGCCGCCGCACTGTGGCGTGCGTCCAACGCCCCTCCCCTAGGGCATGTACATGCCGCCGTTGACGTGCAGGGTCTCCCCGGTGATGTAGGTCGCCTGGGGTGAGACCAGGAACAGGACCGCGCCGGCCACATCCGCGGGGGTCCCGAGCCGGCCGATGGGGATCTGCCCGATGAGCGCGGTGCGCTGCGCTTCGTTCAGCGCGCGTGTCATGTCGGTATCGATGAAGCCGGGGGCTACGGCATTCACCGTAATACCGCGCGAGGCGAGCTCCCGGGCGAGTGACTTGGTGAATCCCAGCAGTCCCGCTTTGGCCGCGGCATAGTTGGCCTGTCCGGGGTTGCCCGTCACACCCACCACCGAGGTGAGGTTGACGATCCGGCCGCGCCGCTCCTTCATCATGCGCCGCACGCACGCCTTGGACAGGCGAAACACACCCGTGAGATTGGTGGTGATGACCGCCTCCCAGTCCTCGGGCTTCATGCGCAGCAGCAGCGAGTCGCGGGTGACGGCGGCGTTGTTGACGAGGATCGTCGGCAGCTCACCGGCGCCCTCGAGCTCCCCCATCAAGGCGTCGACCGAGGCGGCGTCCCCGGCGTCGAGCACCGCGCCGCGGCCGTTGCATCGATGCGACGCGAGCGTGGCGCTCAAGCGTGCGGCGCCTTCGGCGCTGGTGGAGGTGCCGATCACCCGGGCGCCGGCCCCGCCGAGGGTGAGCGCGATGGCGTGCCCGATGCCGCGCGAGGCGCCGGTGACGAGTGCGATTTCGTTCTCAAGCATGGGAACCCCCTCGGGTCGCCGCGAGTGCGGCCTCGATGGAGGACGGGTCCTCCAGCGCCAGAAAATCCAGGTCCGCGCGCCGCTCGATACGGCGGTTCAGGCCCGTGAGCACCTTGCCCGGCCCGCATTCGATCACCTGCGCGACCGCGCCCGCGCTCACTGCGCGCAGGGTGTCCGTCCAGCGCACCGGGCTCGACAGCTGCCGCACCAGCAGCTCGCGGATCTCGTCGGGGCGCTCGTGCGCGCTCGCATCGACCGCGCTCACGTAGCGGATACGCGGTGCGCGCACCTCGAGCGAGTGCAGCCGCTCCCGGAGGCGCTCGGCCGCGCCGCGCATGAGGCTGGTGTGCGAGGGCACGCTCACCGGCAGCGCCACCGCGCGCCGGGCTCCGCGTGCCCGGGCGGCCTCGATCGCGCGCTGCACCGCCGCCTTCTCACCGGCGATGACCACCTGCCCCGCGCCGTTGAAATTGGCCGCTTCCACGACGGCCCCTTGCGCGGCTTCCCGGCACGCCGCCTCGATCGCCTCATCGTCCAGGCCGATGATGGCCGCCATCGCGCCGCTGCCGGCCGGCACGGCCTCCTGCATCACCTGGCCGCGGAAGCGCACCAGCTCCACCGTGGCGCCAAACGGCAGGCCTTCCGCACACACGAGCGCGGTGAATTCCCCGAGACTGTGACCGCAGACCACCTCCGGCAGCGCGCCGCCGCGCGCGCGCCACACGCGCCAGACCGCCACTCCGGCTGCGAGCATCGCCGGCTGTGTGCGCTCGGTGGCGTTGAGCGCCTCCTCCGGACCTTCGCTCACGAGCTTCCACAGATCAAAGCCGAGCGCTCGGGAAGCCTCGTCGAAGGTGGCGCGAACGGCACTCTCCGCGGTGGCGAGCGCCCCGAGCATCCCGACCGACTGCGAGCCCTGGCCGGGGAACACGAACGCAAAGGACATGCACTACCTTCCGAAGCCGCAGGGCCGAAATTATAGCGGCGCTTTGTGGGGCCTCAGGAACCCGGCCACGGCGGCGCCCCCGATCGCCCCGTACAGGTGCGCACTCACCACCACCGTGTCGAGCCCGGAGAACGGCAGCGCCCCCAGCCAGTGCTCGTAAGCCAGTTTCACCGCGAGCAGGCCCGCGAGGACCCACCCGTCGCGCTGCCCGCGACGCACGTGCGCCAGGGCACCCGCCGCCATCACCCCGTGCAGCGCGCCGGAGGAACCGACGTACCACAGCAGGGTCGAATCGCACAGCCACAGCCCTGCGTCGATGGCCGCCATCGCGCCCAGCCCTACGGCCACCCACTGGCGGGGGGAGTAGTCGCGGGCGAACAGCGCCCACAGCACAGCGAGCCCCAGACTGTTCAGCAGCGCGTGCCGGATATCCAGATGCACCACGTGCGCCGTCAGCAGCCGCCACCACTGCCCGGCCGCGAGCGCTCCGCGCTCATAGCGCAGCAGCGCCCGACCCGCCTCCCCGGTGAGCGCGGGCAACAGCAGCACGGCGCAGGCGCCGAGCAGCGCCAGCCCCCGGCGGCCGTCGCAATTGAGAGACCGGAGCACGCTGCGCGCGGGCTTCACAGGCCGTTCGACCCCATTTGCTCTATGATTCCGACCCGTTTTTGCCTCAACGGCGGCAGCACCGCCCGGACACGCAGCGCATGAATGACATCGCTTGCGAGGGTAGCAGACGTCCCGGCGCACGGCGCGCGCGCGGCTTCACCCTCATCGAGATCATGGTGGTCGTCATCATCATCGGCCTGCTCGCGGCGCTCATCGTTCCGAGCCTCATGGGTAATGTGGACAAGGCAAACGTCGCCAAGGCGAGGGAGGACATCCGGGCGCTGGAGGCGGCACTGTCCATGTACTATCTCGACAACTCGAAGTATCCGAGCTCCGAGCAGGGCCTCACGGCACTGGTGCAGCAGCCCACCGATCCCACCGTCAGGCACTGGAGGCCCGGGGGCTACCTGGAGCGCACCAGCAAGGACCCCTGGGGGAACCCCTATCTGTACACATTCCCCGGTACGCACGGCAAGGCGTACGACCTGTACACCCTGGGCGCAGACGGGCAGCCCGGGGGCGATGGCATCAACGCCGATATCGGCAACTGGAATCTCGGCGATTAGAGCCGCAGCACCATGCAACGCAGGTGCGCTCATGGGGCCGGCGCCGGCTTCACGCTGGTCGAGATGCTGGTCGTCGTCCTCATCATCGGGGTGATCTCCGCCGGCGTGCTGCTGTCGGTCAGCCTGACGGGACGCGACCGGGAGCTGGAAAAAGAGAGCGATCGACTGCTCGCGCTGTTCACCTACGCGCGCGAGCAGGCGGAGCTCCAGACCCGCGAGTACGGGGTGTTGTTCCAGGACGATGGCTACGAGTTCCTCACCTATGACATGCGCCGCGCGAGCTGGCGCAGCGTGTTCGAGGACGAGGCGCTCGGCGCGCGCAAGCTCCCCGACGGGCTGGGCGTCAAACTCACCGTGGAGGCGCGCCCGATCGTGCTGACCCGTCCGGCGGATGCCAAGGACAAGACTCCGCAGGTCATGATTTTCTCGAATGGCGATCTGACGAGCTTCGCCGCCACGGTGGAGCGCGACGGCGGTGCGCGCAGCGTCACCCTCACGCAGGACGATCAGGGTCAGGTGATCGAGCAGCCCATGGTGGAGGGGAAGCCGTGAGGCGCGCCCGGCGCGGCGGCTTTACGCTCATCGAGGTGCTGGTGGCGCTGGCGATCGTCGCGATCGGCATGGCGGCGGTCATGGGTGCGCTGACCTCCTCGGCGAACACGCTCTCCTACCTGCGCGACAAGACCTTCGCCCAGTGGCTGGCCCTCAATCAGATCGCGAGCCTGCGCCTGTCCGGCCAACAGCCCTCCACCGGCAACTCCGACGGCGACAGCGACTTTGCCGGCCGCAGCTGGCACTGGCGCCAGCAGGTGGTGGCCACCGAGGTGCCGGGAGTGGAGCGTATCGACATCAGCGTGCGCCCCGCGGACCTCAAGGCGGGTGATGACAGCGGCTGGTTCGCCACGGTGAGTGGCATCTGGGGCGATGCGGTCGGGACGCCTAACGGCTTCCAGCCCCACTGGGGCACCCAGACTGTCAGCGGGCTGGCCGCCAGCCCCGGCACCCAAAATCCGCGGGGGTCGCGGTGAGCGCCGCAGGCCGCGGGTTCACGCTGCTCGAGCTCCTGGTGGCGCTGTTCATCGCGGCGGTCATGTTCGCCATGGGGTACGGCGCCATCAGCCAGGCGGTCACCAGCCGCGACTCGCTCCAGCAACATCAGGCGCACCTGCTCGAGCTGCAAACGGCGGTGCGCGTGCTGGAACAGGACTTCGTGCAGCTCGCCCCGCGTCCGGTGCGTCAGGCCGTCGGGGACGAGCCGGCGCAGCCTGCGCTGCAGGGCTCGGTTCCCGGCGCGCAGCCGATCGTCGCCCTCACCCGCGGTGGCTGGGCGAACCCGGTCGGGCTGCAGCGCCCGGGATTGCAGCGCGTGGCGTATTTCCTGGAGAACGGAACACTGCGGCGCGAGTACTGGAACGTCCTCGATCCCACGCTCGCCAGCACGACGAGCAAGCGCAACCTGATGACACACGTCAAGGCGATGACCCTGCGATATCTCGACCAGTCCCACCAGTGGCAGGAGCAATGGCCGCCGGGCACCGCGGTGATCCAGCAGCAGGAATGGACCCTGCGTCAGCGTCCGCTGGCGGTGGAGATCACACTCGACACCGAGGACTGGGGCAAGATCGTGCGCATCATCGAGATCGCCGGGTGAATGGCCTCCGGCAGCGCTCGCGCCGCCCTGGCCGTGCGCCGCGCGGCCAGCGCGGCATTGCGCTGCTGGTGGCGATCCTGCTGGTCGCGCTCGGCACCATCATCGCCGCCGCGGTGGCGTACGAGAACGCGCTGAGCGCGCGGCGCGGCACCGCGACCTATGCCTTCGATCAGGCGCTGCTCATCGCCCAGGGAGCCGAGGCGCTCGCCGCCTACGGCCTGCGCCAGATACGGCAGAACGACAAGGACCATACCTATCCCGGGCAGGGCTGGGCCAAGCCCATCGGACCCATCGAGGTGGTTCCGGGCGTGATGCTCGAGGCCTCGCTCGAGGACCTGCAGGGACGATTCAACCTCAACAACCTGGTGAAGAACGACACCACGGCAGACCCGGTGCAATTGCAGGCCTTCACGCTGCTGCTGGCGATGGCAGGCGTGGAGACGAAATGGGCGGGTTACATCGTCGACTGGATCGACGGGAACATCACCCCATCGGTGCCGGATGGCGCGGAGGACAGCGTCTACATGGGCCAGACGCCGCCGTACCGGACAGCCAACCGCTACCTCACGAGCGTGAGCGAGTTGCTCGCGCTGCCGGGCTTCGGCCGCGACCGCTACCTGAAGCTCGCGCCCTATGTCACGGCGCTCCCCTTTGATACGCCGGTCAACCTGTGCACGGCGCCCGCACTGGTGCTGGATGCGTATCTCGGACATCAGGACTTCAGCTCCGATGCGGATTCCCTGGCGAAGAACCGCGCCAGCGCCCCCGGCTGCTTCCCCACGCAGCGCGACTACGAGGCGGCCTTTGCGGATCCGAAGCTGCTCGCCGAGGTGCGGCCGAAGATCGCGCAGGTCTCGAGCTACTTCCGCCTGACGAGTTTCATCACTATTGGCAGCGCGGAATTCAACTTGTACAGTCTTCTGTATCAGGATCAGAGCAGCGTGCGTCCCATCCTGCGCAGCTTCACGCCCGACTGATGATATGACGGTATCCGCCCATGGCTGACTGGCTGCTGCTGCGCCTGCCACGCGCCGCCGGGGAACCGGCATCCTGGCTCATCGCCGATGCGCGCGGTGCGCCGGCCGGGCCGCCGCAAAGCGGTCCGCTGACGCTCGCGGCCGCGCGCGCCCCGGGACGGCGCGTGTGCGCACTGGTGCCCGGCGCGGATGTGCTGCTGGCGGAGCCGGAGATCCCGGTCAAGGCCGGCGCGAAGCTGCAGCAGCTCGTGCCGTACGCGCTCGAAGAGCAGCTGGCCGATGACATCGACGATCTGCATTTCGCCATCGGCAAGCGTGCCGGGGACTCCGCGCGCGCGCCGGTCGCCGTGGTAGCGCGCGCACTGCTCGATGAGTGGCTGGCGACCCTGCGCGCGAGCGGCCTCGAGCCCGAGGCGATCTACGCCGACAGCGAGCTGCTGCCGCACAATCCGGGCCAGGCGGTGGTGCTGCTGGAAGAGGACGCGGTGTTGGTACGCTCGCCCGGCGCCTGCCCGGTGACGCTGCCCGCGGATGCGCTGGGAGAAGCGCTCGAGATCGCTCAGTCAGGCGCGCAGGCGCCGCCGAGCGGCGCGCGCGGACTCATTCTGTATACCGGAGCGGCGGAGTGGCAGCGGCATTCCGCGCAGATCGAAGCGGCGCGCGCCCGATTCGACGGCATCAAGATCCAGCTGCTCACCGGCGGACCCCTGGCGCTGTTCGCGCAGCAACTGCCGGCGGCGACGCCGATCAATCTGCTGCAGGGCAGCTACGCGCCGACGGCCGCGCGCGCGGTGGGCCTGCGGGCCTGGCGGGTGGCCGCGATCCTGCTCATGTCTCTCGTCAGCCTGCACCTCGCGGGCAAGATCGGCGAGCTGCAGCTGCTGAAGAATCGCGAGCGCCAGCTCGATGCTTCGATTCGCGACACCTTCCACGCGGCCATGCCCGGCGATCCGAACACCCTCGATGCACGCCGCCGCATGGAGCAGCGCCTGAACATGGCGCGCGGGGCCGGCGGCGGGCTGCTGCCTGCGCTGCAGGCGCTGGCGCAGGCGCGCGATGCCACTCCCGGCATGAGCGTGCAGGCTCTGCAGTTTCACGGCGGCGCGCTCGACATGAAACTCTCCGCTCCGGATGCCGCGAGTCTCGAGCGCGTCAGCCAGGCGCTGCGCAACAGCGGCTGGCAGGCCGACCTCACGGGCGGCGGCAACGCCCCCTCGGGTTACGAGGGACACATCCAGGTGCGCGCCGGCGGCACCTGAAGCCATGAAGCTGGCGCTCCATTCACTGTCGCTCGATTCCGTCGCGGCCCTTCCCGAGCGCGAGCGGCGCTTAGCTCTGGGGGGCCTCGCGCTCGCGGCGGCGATCCTCGTCTTCGGCGTGGTGATTCCCCTCGATCGCAGCGTCGCGCATGCGCACGAGCGGCTTGCCCGCAAGCGCGCCGATCTGACCTGGATGCAGGGCGTCGCCCTCGAGCTCGCCGCCTCGGCGCCACCGCCGGCGTCCACGGGTGAGTCGCTGCTGGTGATCATCGACCGTTCGGCGCGCGAGTCCGGGTTGGCGGGCGCGCTCGAGGGCAGCGAACCGGGCGGTCCCGGGAGCCTGTCGGTACGGCTCGCCAAGGCGCCCTTCGACAGCCTGGTCGGCTGGCTCGCCCGTCTCGCCCAGCAGAACGGCGTCAGCGTGGAGTCGGCCACCATTGAAAAGACCGATACGCCCGGGCTGGTGAACGCCGCGATCGTCCTGCATTCGGGTTGAAGTGAGGCGAGGAATCTGGATCGCACTGCTGGCGGCGGTCGCTTTTGCGGCCATTCTCCTCGCCCGCATGCCGGCTGCCTGGATCATCCCGGCGGGCGGCGTGCGCGGCGCCTCCTGCGCCGGCGTCGATGGCTCGCTGTGGAGCGGAGTCTGCACCGCCCTCACGGTGCAGCGCACGCCGGTAGGGGATGTCAGCTGGGAGCTGCACCCGGGGCGGCTGCTGCTCGGTGAGCTCGCCGCCCACATCGCCGTCACGCGTGGCGCGGGCAACCTCGATGCGGAGGTGGAGCTTCGCTTCGGCCAGCGCGTCACGGTACGCCAGGCGCGCGCCGACCTGCCGCTCGATCCGGCGCTGATCCCGGGGCTCCCGGCGGCTCTGCATGGCCGCGCGCACCTGGATCTCGCGCTGGCGCAGTTCGAGCACGGCATCATCACTGCGCTTCAGGGGCGCATCGAGGCGCGTGACCTGGAAGATCGCTCAGGTGTTGCCACGCCGCTGGGCAGTTACCTGGTGACCTTCCCCGGAGGCCCGGGCGAGCCGACCGGGAAACTGCGCGACCTGGACGGCCCACTCGCCGTCGAGGGCACGCTGCGCCTGACGCGTCAGCCGGGCTTCGAGCTCGAGGGGCTGGTCGCGGCGCGCGCCGGCGCCACCCCCGAGCTCGTCAACAACATCCGCTATCTCGGCTCCCCGGACGCCACCGGCCGGCGGCCGTTCTCCGTCGCCGGGACGTTCTGACCCGTTGCACCTGAGCGCACGGCGCCTCGAGCGAGGCGCGCCGCGCCCTCGCGCTCAGGCCGCGAGCACGCCCTTCGCCTTGGCGGTATGCGTTGCGATCAGGTCCATCAGCGCCGGCGACAGGCAGTCGTAGGGCTCGAGACCGAGCTCCTTCAACCGCGCGCGCACGGCGCCCATCTGCTCGGGCTTGGTACCGGACTCGATGATCGAGGAGACAAACGCCGCGAACCGCGGCTCTTCCCAGCCCGTCTCCTTCGACAGCTCGACGTGAATGAAGTCGAGTCCATGGAACGGGTGACCCTTGTTCTCGATGCGGCCGTACATGTGAACGCCGCATCCGGTACAGGCGTAGCGCTGGATCGTCGCACTCGGGTCGACGATCTTGAGCTTCTGGCCGTTGGCCGTGACCGCGAGCTTGTCCCGCGCCACCACCGCGACCACCGAAAACAGCGCGCCCTTGGGCTTCCAGCACTTGGTGCAGCCGCACGCATGATTGAACGCCACGTTCGCCCCGATGCTGACCGTGACCGGCATCTGGGCGCACTTGCAGGTCAGGGTGCCGCCGGCGAAATTGGGATTACCCTTCTTTACGCCGCCGTCAACGGAGGGGTGAATTGAAACTGCCATAAGTCCTGCCTTTCGTTTACTGGCCCGCGTCGGCCGGGCCTTTCGGCGGCGCCCGTGCGCCGCCCTCGTCATGAGTCGCCTCGCGCTCGCGACCCACTATCGCGAGCCCTGTCGGCACCGCGCGTGCCAGCCCATGCCGGTGCATCTTGCGGTACAGCGTTCGCCGGCTGAGATGCAAGCGCGAGGCCGCGGCACTGATGTTCCAGTGGAACGCTTCGAGCGTGCGGCGCAGCGCGTCGCATTCGGCGCTGCCGAGCACGTTCTCGACGTCTGCGGCGGCCGGGCTGCCGGACTCCATCGTCGGCTCCTCGGCGCGCGTGGCGCCGGTGAGCCAGCTGTCGTTGAAATCCGCGAGCGTCAGGCGATCGCTGCTGCGCAGCGCCAGCATCGTGCGCACCACGTTGCGCAGCTGGCGTACGTTGCCCGGCCAGGAGTACCTGGCCAGTCGCTCGAGCAGCGCCTCATCGATGTCAACCGCGTTCTCGGTTCCGGCTTCCATGCGCACCAGCTTGCGGATCAGATCCGGGATATCCGCGCGCTGGCGCACCGGGGGCATGCGCACGGTGATGCCGTTCAGGCGATAGTACAGGTCGTCGCGGAACTGCCCCTTGGCGATCAGCTCCACGGGATCGTGCTGTGTCGCGCTGATGATGCGCACGTCGACCGCAATCGCCTTGGTTCCACCCAGCGGCAGCACCTCGCGGTCCTCGATGACGTTCAGGAGGCGCGCCTGCAGTGGCAGCGGCATGTCGCCGATCTCATCGAGGAACAGCGTGCCGCCGTTTGCCTGCAGGATGCGGCCCACGCTGCCGTCGCGGGCGGCGCCGGTGAACGCGCCGGGTTTGTGGCCGAACAGCTCGCTCTCGATCAGCGGCTCGGGGATGGCGCCGCAGTTCACCGACAGGAACGGCTTCTCGGCGCGGCGGCTGGCGGCATGGATGGCGCGCGCGCAGTACCCCTTGCCGGTGCCCGTTTCCCCGAGCAACAGCACCGAGATGTCGCGATCGATGACGCGGCGCAGGACTTCCACGCTCTGCTGCATCACCGGATCGGTGGAATGCAGGCACTGCAAGGGGTCCGACTCCGCCGTGCGCGCACTGCCGGCCGCGCTGCCGGCAGTGCCGGCCGAAGGGAGCGCGCGGCGCTGCGATTCCACCGGCGCCTGCACCATCGCGAACCACGATCGCCTTCCCAAGGGCGATTGCAGCGGCTCGGGCCGGAACCTGTGGCGCGCGGCCAGCTGCAGCAGGGTCGCGAGGGGGGTCTCGAAGACGCGGTCCACGCGCTGCCCGCACAGGGCCTCGTGATCGCGAAATCTCAGCAGCTCCAGCGCACTGCGGTTGGCGCCCTTGATGGTGCCCGCCTCATCGAAGGCGACCACGCCCTCCCCCGGCGTGCTGACGAATTCCGCACAGCGGTGGAAGCGCAGCACGTAGTAGTCCCGGCACGCACTGAGCAGTGCGCGGTTCTCCACGTTCTGCGCCGCCATGTCGACCAGCGCCAGCGTATGGGTCTGCGCATTGGCGGAAGCGCCCGAAATGTCGAGCGCAGCGAGCAGCTGCCCGCGCATGTCGAAGATCGGGGCCGCGGAGCAGGTCAGCTGGATGTTCTGGGCGAGGAAATGCTCGGCGCGGTGTATGACGATCGGCCGTTGCGTCGTCAGGCACGTCCCCATGCCGTTCGTGCCCAGCTCCTGCTCGCTCCACACTACGCCTTCGCGGAACCCGCAGCGGCGCGCCGTGGCCGCAAAAGCGGGATCGCCGACGTAGCTGAGGATGACGCCATCGCGATCGGTCAGCATGATGCTGTACTGGGAGTGCAGCAGGAGCTTGCCGAGGCTTTCCATCTCGATGCGCGCAATCGGCAGCACGGCGCCGATGCGCTGCCTGCGCGCCAGCAGGTCGGCATGCTCGACGCTGTTCGGCCGCTTGCTCTGATAGGGGTCCAGCGCGTAGGTCGTGAGACAGCGGCTCCACGAGCGCCGTATGACCTCATCGATCGGCAGCCCCGCCCGGTGTCCGGCGATGACACTGCGAATCAGGTCCGCGTGGCTCTGGGTGCTCAATCGCGTTTGCATGGCGTCCCCCGAACGCTCGTCCGGGCCCCCCTGCGTCGGCGCCCTGAGCATTCTCACCCGTCCGTGACATGAGTGCTCCATGTGAGAGGCTACTGCAAACGGCCCATCCCCGTCAGCACCTGCCATTGCTGCAGTGCGTGCCGCCGGTTTTCGACGCGTCCCGCCAAAGTTGAAGCTCCGATTCAGAAGCGGATGACGGAGCGAATGACCTTGCCCTCGTGCAGCAGGTCGAACGCCCGGTTGATCTCCTCGAGCGGCAGCACCTCGCTGACCATCTGGTCGATCTTGATCTCCCCGCCGAGGTAGCGCTCTACGAACCCGGGCAGCTGCGAGCGGCCCTTTACGCCGCCGAACGCCGAGCCGCGCCACACGCGGCCGGTGACCAGCTGAAACGGGCGGGTATGGATCTCTTCGCCCGCGCCCGCGACGCCGATGATGATCGACTCCCCCCAGCCCTTGTGGCAGCACTCGAGCGCGGAGCGCATGACGCTCACGTTGCCGATGCATTCGAAGGAGTAGTCGACCCCGCCGTCGGTCATGTCGATGATGACCTGCTGGATGGGCAGGTTGTGGTCCTTGGGGTTGATGCAATCGGTGGCGCCGAGCGATCGGGCCATCGGGAATTTCTCGGGGTTGGTGTCGACGCCGATGATTCGCCCGGCCTTGGCCATCACCGCCCCCTGCACCACCGACAAGCCGATGCCCCCCAGGCCGAACACCGCGACCGAGGAGCCCGGTCGCACCTTGGCGGTGTTCAGCACCGCGCCGATGCCGGTGGTGATGCCGCAGCCGAGCAGACAGACCTTGTCGAGCGGCGCCCGGGCATTCACCTTCGCGACCGCGATTTCGGGCAGCACCGTGTACTCCGAGAAGGTGCTCGTGCCCATGTAGTGCAGCACGGGTTTGCCTCCCGTGGAGAAGCGCGTGGTGCCGTCGGGCATGAGTCCCTTGCCCTGCGTGGCGCGGATCTTCTGGCACAGATTGGTCCGCCCCGAGCGGCAGAACTTGCACTCGCCGCATTCGGGTGTGTAAAGAGGGATCACGTGGTCGCCGGCCCGCACGCTCGTGACACCGGCTCCCACCTCCTGGACGATGCCTCCGCCCTCGTGGCCGAGAATCGCAGGGAACAGACCCTCCGGGTCGCGCCCGGACAGTGTGAAGGCGTCGGTGTGGCAGACCCCGGTCGCGACGATCTTGACCAGGACCTCGCCGGCCTTGGGGGCGGCCACGTCCACTTCCTCGATCGACAATGGCCGGCCGGCAGCCCAGGCGACCGCGGCTCTGGATTTCACTGTGGGATCTCCTCGCTCGGATGAGTGGTGCGCCAGGGCTTAGTTACTAGCATTCCGCGTGCCAGCGCCGGCGCGGCCGGGAACCTCCTTTCTCTGCAGTGACTTGCCGCAGCTTCGCGCGCGGCCGCAGTGCGCGGCACGTGAGCGGCGTGCGCCGCTCGTGCCACAGGATGCCAGATCTGGCGCACACGGCGCGGCCACTAGCGATTGGGCGACACCGCTTCAGGCGGCTGGCCGAACTTGTTCTCCGGCGCCCCGTGAAAGTTGGAACGGACGAAGGCGAGTATCCGCCACAGCTCGTCGTCGGTCGCTACGATCAGGCCCATCGGCGGCATGGGCGCGACCACGTTCTCCTGGGCGATGCGGCTGTAGCCCTTGCTCTGCAGTACGTCACTGCCGAGCGTAACCAGCCGGAAGAGCGTGTCGTCATCCCCGCCATACACCCAGGCGTCGTTGATCAGAGGCGGGCAAATGCCACCGCCTCCATTGCCGCCGTGGCAGCCGTTGCAGCCGTAGCGCATGTACAGCTTGTGCCCGGCCTCCACGATCGCCGCGTTGTCGTCGGTGTAGGGATTCTTCAGCTGCCCCTTGGGCGTCGCCTCGACGCGATCCGCGGGCTTCAGGGTGTTGGCGGGCGCCGGGGGAGGCGGTTGCGCCGGTGGTGATTGTGGCGGCGCTGGTGGCTGCGCCGGCGGTGATTGTGGCGGCGCTGGTGGCTGCGCCTTGGGCTCGTCGGCGTTCAGGGCCGGGAACGCGAGCAGGAAGATACAGCCGAGCAGTGCGCGCATTCAAAGACCCACCCCTTCATCGGCGATCACAGTGAGGCGTGCGGGACGTGCGTCTGCGTCAGCTCGCCGGCGAGGGCTGCTGCTCGAGCAGCTTCATCACCGCCTGATAATCCCTCGCCCGCGCAATCGACAGCGCCGTCTCACCGGTCTCGCTGCGGGCCTCCACGTTCGCGCCCGCCTGGACGAGCAGTGCGACGAGCTCCGGCTGGTTGGCGGCCGCCGCGATCATGAGCGCCGTGATGCCGCCCTGGTTGCGGGCATTCACGTCCGCTCCCCGTTTGAGCAGCGCCTGGGCGGCGCTCTTGGAATGCTGGGCGATCGCCAGCATGAGCGGCGTGTACCCGCCCGCCCCCACCGCACGATTGACGTCAGCCCCCGCCTCGATGAGTGCCAGCGTGGCTGCATCCTTGCCGCCGCTCAAGGCGATGCCCAGCGGCGTGAGCTCACCCGCGCCGGCGGCGTCAGGGTCTGCGTGCTGCCTGGCCAGCAGGGTGACGATCGCGCCGTCGTTCACCCAGGCGGCCGTCATGAGGGGCGTCCAGCCGTCGCGGTCGGGCACCGCCACCCCGGCGCCGTGCGCGAGCAGGTAGCGGACCAGGGCTTGCGATTTCTGGCGGATGGCGACCTGCAGCGCGGTCTCGCCCTGCAGGTCCAGGGCGTCGATCGGTGCGTGCTTGCGGTCGAGCAGGTAGGCGATGCGCACCTGGTCGCCGGCGAGCACCGCGTTGTTGAGCTCGACGTTGAGGTTCGCGCCATGCGCGAGCCACTCGTCGAGCCGTGCGATGCTGACAGTCGGCGAGGGACTGGCGGATTGCGGTGGGCGCGGCGGCGCAGCGTAGGGTCCGTGCGAAGGCAGGTCGCCGCTGACGAGACAGGTATCGCAACGAACCAGTGGGACGCCGAAGTCGGTGAGGATGGAACGGATCGCCTCACGCTCGGCGTGCAGCGCGCGGTCCAGCTGCGCCTGCAGGTCCTTGTCGCTCGTGCGCACCGCGACCGCCAGGTCGTACTCGAGCGGTACGGCGTCTTCCATGAGGTTGACCGGCTGCAGGGCGATCGGTGCGTGCTTCATCACCTTGTAGTAGCCGGCGAACGGTCCCCACACGGCGGCGATATCGAGCTTGCCGTCGACCACCTCCTGCACCTGGTAGGCCGGCTGATCCTCCGGCACCAGGTCCGCGTCGTGGCTGAGGTAGTGGATCGAGACGTTGCGTACGTCATGGTCGGCGAGCGCTTGGCGGATCGCCGAGGTCTGGTAGACGCCGACCTTGAGCCTCTTCAGGCGCGGGTCGTCGAGGTTCCTGATGGTGATGCCGCGATCGCTGCGGGAGGCGAGCACGAAGGTCGTGCGATACAAGGGCGTGGTGACCAGTACACGCTCGCTGTCCACCGGCATGTCGAACATCACGTCGCACTCCTCGGCGTACAAGGTCGTGCGCGTCATGCCCCGCTCGATGCCGGGCCGGTAGTAGTACTGCACCCACGTGCCAAGGTTGCGGGCGAGCACCTCGGCGATCTTGTTCTCGATGCCCTCGCCGCGGTTGTTGGAAAACGGCATGTTGCCCGGGTCCGCGCACACGCGCAGGGGGCCGGTGCGCCCCGCAACTGCCGCGCTCGCCGCGAGTATCGCCAGCGAGGCAGGCGCCAGCATCGCCGCCCGTTTCCACACCATCGCCTGCCCCCAAGGTGCCGGGCCGCGGCTTGAGGCGCGGCCCGAAATGAAGCGCCCGGTCTGAAAGACCGGGCGCTTCCCAACTCAACTTGCCCTCACCATGCTCATTCGACACGGAACGTGTAAAGAGTTCCGCCCATCGGGATTTTGTCGAGGTTCGCCGCCTTGGTCATGGCGGTTGCACCGATGGCGCCGAACTTGTCGCTGAGGTCCAGGCCCGCGGTCACCGGCAAGCCGATCCAGCCGCCTATGCCGCTCCACACCGACACGTACTGCTTGCCTGCGATCTTGTAGGTGATCGGGTTACCGATGATGCCCGAGCCCAGGCGACGCTGCCACAGCACCTCCCCCGAGGCACGGTCGACGGCGCGGAAGTCGCCGTTCAGGCTGCCGTAGAACGCGAGGCCCCCGTCGGTGACCAGCGCTCCGCCCCAGTTCGGATACGGGTCCGGGATTTCCCACACCGTCTCCCCGGTGAGGAAGTTGAACTTCTTGAACTTACCGGTGATGCCGGGCTTCTCGGGGTACATGTACACGTTGGCGAACACGTACACCGTGCCCTGCTGCGTATGCGAGCGCTCCTGGGGCTCGTCTTCCATGCACCAGTTGTTGGTCGGGCAGTACGCCATGCCGGGCTCGGTCGGGTCGATCGCACACGGCTGCTGGTCCTTGCCGCCCATGGCCGACGGGCAAGCCTGCGTGTTGCCGCCGGGAGCGAACGGTGAATGCTCCTTCACCTTGATCGGGCGGCCGGTCTTCATGTCGACCTTCTCCGCCCAGTTCGTCGTCACGTACTTGTTGGCGCGCAGCAGCGTGCCGTCGGTGCGGTCGAGCACGTAGGCGAAGCCGTTGCGGTCGAAGTGGACGAGCACCTTGCGGGCCTTGCCGTCGACCGTCAGGTCCTCGAGCATGTTCTCGTTGATGCCGTCGTAGTCCCACTGGTCGAACGGCGTCATCTGGTACACCCAGACCGCCTCACCCGTCTCGAGCTTGCGCGCGAAGATCGACATCGACCACTTGTTGTCCTGCTTACCCGTGTTGCAGGCCTCGTGGGTCTTCTCGCTGCAGCGATAGGACGGGCTCCACAGGCCGGGGTTGCCGGTCGAGGCATAGACAAGGTGCAGCTCCGGATCGTAGCTGTAGAAGCCCCACATCGCCCCGCCGCCGCGCTGCCACTCGTCACCGGGATAGCTGTGGATACCGACATCCGACCCGGCCTTGCCGTATTCCGGATGCGCCTTGTTGGTGGCCGGCGTCAGGCACACGTCCTTGTCGCTGCCGGTGCTCTGGCACTCCCAGACCTTCTGGCCGCTCGCGAGGTCGTAGGCGGTCAGGCGACCACGGGCGGCGAACTCATCGCCACCGAAGCCGATGACCACCTTGCCGTCGGCAATGAGCGGCGCCGGTGTGATGGTCTCGCCCTTGGCGGGGTAGGCATGCTTGACGACCCAGACCTCCTTGCCGGTCCGCGCGTCGAGCGCGATGACGAAGCCATCGAGGGTGCCGAACACCAGCTTGCCGTCCGCATAGGACGGCCCGCGGTTGACGGTATCGCAGCAGGCGCGCGGCACCGCCGAGTCATCGCGATTGGTAGCCTTCTTGTAGTTCCACACCTCTCGCGGATGGTCCGGATCGGTGAGGTCGAGCGCCTGTATGATGTTCGGCCAGCCGCTCTCCATGTACATCATGGGAGTGTTGCCGACGGTGACCACCAGCGGCTGGCCCTCGTGGCCGCGCAGGGTTCCGCTGGACTGCGACCAGACCATCTGCAGGCCCTTCACGTTCGCCGTCGAGATGTCCTTCAGCCGGCTGTGCCGTGTCAGGGCCTGGTCGCCGCCGGGCGCCGCCCACAGATCGGGATCCTTGGCGCGGTCGGTGACCTCGTCACTGAGCGCCGCGGTGCACCCGCTCCCGAGTGCGAGGATTGCCAACATCCTCCATAGCTTTCCCTTTGAATCGAATTGCATACGCCGTCTCCTCGATTCGAGTTGTATCGTTAGATTCTCCGAGCGCCCCGCCCTCAGCGACGGCGCACCCTCCCGCGTGACGCCGCGACGTGGCCTTGCGACCGGTGTTCCTCTAGCAGGTGCCGTGCCAGCGCCGGACTCGCTGCAAGAAAGGCCGATTATCATAGGCTTGTTCATTTACGCGCGGAACCATCCGCGCGCCGGCGGGCGGCAAAGCGTCGCGCCCGCCACAGAGTCGTGTCGAATGTGACACACGCGCGCCGAACAATCCTGGCGCATGGCTGTCACCGCGGCCCGGGTCAGCCGGGGCGCAGCCAGCGGGCCGCGAGCGGCGGGATGAGCACCAGAGTGACGAGCGTGGAGGAGACCAGCCCCCCCAGGATCACGACCGCCATCGGCCCCTCGATCTCGTGCCCGGGCTGGCGCAGCTGAATTGCGACCGGTAACAGGGCGAACGCGGTCAGCGAGGCCGTGAGCAGGACCGGCGTGAGCCGCTCCGCCGCGCCGCGCGCCGCGCTCGCCAGTCCCCACGGCTGTCCTTCGACCGCGACCAGGTGGTCGTAGTGGGAGATGAGCAGGATGGTGTTGCGCGCCGCCATGCCGAACAGGGCGACGAAGCCCACCATCGCTCCAAGGGACAGCGTGTCTCCCGTGACCGCCACGGCCGCCACGCCGCCGAGCAGCGCACTCGGCAGGGCGACGAGCACCAGCAGAACGTGGCGGGTGCGGCCGAAGGCGAGCGCCAGCAGCAGCACGATCAGCACGAAGGCGGCGAGCGCATGCAGCAGCAGGTCTTTTTCGGCCGCCGCGACCGCGGGCGCTTCACCACCGTAGCGCAGATAGACGTCGCGGGGCAGCTTCACTTGCGCCGCCACCGCCGCGCGTGCCGCCCGTGCGTAGCCCGCCTGGTCGGAAGTCTTCGGATTGACGACCACGATCTGGCGGCGCAGTCCGCTCTCATGGTCGATCAGGCTGCGCGCTGACACCAGCTCGAGCGTGGCGACGGCGGACAGCGGCACCAGCGCGCCGTCACGGCCGCGCAGCAGCAGGTCGCCGACGTTGCGGGGGGTGGGAGGGGGGCCTGCGATGTGCACGGTCACGGGGACGCTGCGATCGGCCCGCGTGAGCTCGGCGACTGCGCTGCCGTGGAATGCGGCATTGACCGTGCGCAGCACGGCGGAGGCTTCCAGCCCGTACAGCACCAGCCGGTCCGGGCGCAGTGCCACGCGCAGCTGCACCTGACGCGGCGGTGCCTTGAGGCGTACGTTGCCGCTTTGCGGCAGGCGCTGCAGCACCGCGGCGATCTCGCCAGCCACCCGATCGTCCACGTCCAGATCCGGGCCGAAGACGCTCACGAAAAATGGTGCGCCTTCGCCGGACAGGGTCTCGCCGATGCGCTCGACGAGCACTGAATAGATCTCGACGAGCTGGTTGGGGAAGTCGTCGAACACCGCGCGGACCCTGGCGTCGAGTTGCTCGGTCGTGAGTCCCTGCGAGCGATCGAGCCGGATCTCGAACTCGCTCTTGTTCGGCGCGTCGGGATCCTGGCCGTTCTCCGCGCGCCCGATCTGCTCGGCGACGCTGCGGACGCCGCGGATGGCCGCGAGGCGGGCGGCGATCTGCCGGCCCACGCGCGCGGTCTCCTCGAGCGCGATGCCCGGGCGCAGGGCGGCGTGGGCGATCAGGTAGTCCTCGCGGAAGTCCGGCAGGAGCCGCGCACCCAGTGTGGGCAGGAGCACGGCGCCCGCGGCTCCCGTCACCAGCACGGTGGCGAGAACCCGCAGCGGGCGTGCATGCAGGCGGGCGATGGCCTGCTGCTGCAGCCTCTTGCAGCGGCGCAGCCACGGCGCCTCCGGTCGCGGCACGTAGCGCCCCATGAGGAGCGCGCACAGCGCCGGCGTGGCGCTCATGGCGACCAGCAACGACAGGCCGACCGCCACCATGAAGGCCGTCGCCAGCGGCCGGAAGAACGAGCCCTGCAGTCCTGACAGCATGAAGATCGGCAGAAACGCCACGGCCACCGCTGCGGTGGCGTAGAACACCGGGCGTCTGACCTCGAGCGATGCATCGATGAAGAGCTGGCGGCCGTCAGTGCCGGGCGGCGCCTCGCGCCGCCGGCGCGTGATGTTCTCGACATCGATCACCGCGTCGTCCACGACGACCCCGAGGGCCACGACCAGCCCGCCAAGGCTCATCGTATTGAGCGAGATGCCGCGGCTCATGAGAAACCACACCGTCGCGAGCAGCGACACCGGAATCGAGCTGAACGAGATCAGCGCGCCGCGCCAGTCGCGCAGCGTGACCAGCAGCAGCGCGACCACCAGCACGGCGCCGACCAGCAGGGAATTGCGCAGCTTCGCGATCGCGCTCTCGATGAAGCTCGCCGGCCTCAAGAGCGCCGGATGGTATTGCACACCCTGCGCCGCGAGCGCGGGGGCGAGCGTGGCGAGGCGGTTCTCGAGCGCATACGACACCTCGAGAGTGTTGGCGCCAAACTGGGTCGAGGTCTCCACGAGTATGCCGGGGCGTCCGCCGATCATCGCATCGCCGATGCGCGGCGCCGGCCCGTCCTGCACCGTGGCGACGTCGCCGAGGCGCAGTGGCGCGCCGTCGCGCGCGGTGATTACCGCTTGCGCGAGCGCGGCGGGTGAATCGCCGGGCGCCTGGGCCTGCAGGACGATGCGCTGAGTGGCGGTCTCCAGGTAACCGCCGCCGATGAGCTCGGTGCCGCGGCGCACCGCCTCGTACACCTCATCGAGCGTGACCCCGGCCGCCTGCAGTCTGAGCGGGTCGATCAGCAGCTGCCGCTCCCGGGAATCGCCACCGAAGATCTGCGCCTGCGCGACCCCGGGAACGGCGAGGATCTGAGGCTTGACGGTCCAGCGGATGAGGTCACGCAGTTCCATCGGCGAGAGCCGATCGCTCGTGAAGCCGAAATGCAGCAAGTACTCCATCGAGGAGCTGAGCGGCGACAGAAGCGGCGGCCCGGCGCCGGCCGGCAGCAGTGCCCCGGCCTGCGCCAGGCGTTCGGTGATCACCTGGCGCTGTCGATACGGGTCGCCGGCTGCGCCGAACACGACCTGAATGGCCGACAGTCCCTGGCTCGAGGTCGAGCGGATGGCTGCGATGCTCTCGGCGCCGGCGAGCAGACCCTCGAGCGGTCGCGTCACCAGCGCCTCGACCTGGGTGGCATCCAGCCCCGGCGCCTCGGTCTGCACCAGCACGTGCGGCGGGGCGAAGTCGGGGAACACGTCGAGCCGCGCGTTCAGGAGCGCGTTGACGCCGAACAGCGCAATCAGCAGCGAGAGCGCCGTGACTATCTTCGGGTGCGCGATCGAGCCACGGACGCTGGCGGCAAGCATGGGCTCAGTCGTGCTCTTCTTCCGCGGCCGAGAAGCTGCCGATCCCCTGCAGCGACCACAGGACACCGGCCCCCTGCACCACGATCGCATCGGAGGCGTTGAGTCCGCTCACCAGCCAGCTGTCGCCCACGGCCGCGAGCAACTGCACCGCGGCCGCTTCGTAATGGTGCTTGCCGCCCGGGTCGCGGCGGGCGTCACGGTACACGTAGGCGCCGTTCTCGCCGTACAGCAGCGCCACCGCCGGCACCAGCAGGCCCTTGACCGGCGCGCGCTCGAGCAGCACCCGCACGTGCGCGCCCGGTCCGAGTCCCGCCGGCGCGCGCTCGATCGCGAGCAACCAGGCGGCGCCCTGCAGCTGCGAATCGGTTCTTGGCAGTGACCCGAGCACGCGCGCCGCGACGCTGACACCGTCGATGTCCAGCAGCGCCCGCGGGCCGACCGAGTCCGCCAGGTGCTGTCCGGGGAGCCCCGCGCGCACCAGGAGCTGGCGGTTGGCGCTCAAGGCGTCGATGAGGGCATGGCGTTTCTGCGCGCCGAGCGCAGCGACCGGCCCCCACTGCAGCGCGAACGCCGCCGCCGCCGCTCGGGCCTGCGCGCCGGTCTCACTCTCCTGCGCCCGCGCCAGCTGCAGCGACTTGAGCGAGGCGTTCAGGTTGTCCCGGTAGAGCCCGGCCACGCGCACGAGGTCCGCCTGCGCTGCATGCCAGGCGGCCTGCGTGCTCTCCATCCGGCCCATGTCGGTGACGAGCGCCGCCGGATCGAGGACCAGACCGTAGGCCTCCACCTGCGGCACGTTCGCCATGGCAACCGGGTGATCGACCCGTACGCCCGCGGCGCGCTGTTGCGCGTCGGTCAGCGCGAGGGCCGCAGGTCCGCGGCCCGGCTGCGGCGCGTGCTCGTCCCGGTCCCCGCCCGCATGGGTCACCCCCGCCAGCAAGACCAGCAGCACCAGTGGCGTCGGGACCTTCAGGCGCCGGGACATTCTTCTGCTAGGGCACGACCTTCTGCTAGGGCACGACGTCGAACTTGAGATCGTCGAAGTTGTAACGCGGCTTCTGCACCCAGGCGCCGTCCTGCTTCACCGGCACCTTGTGCAAGCGGATCTCGTCCACCGTCAGCTTGCCACCGTGCTCGTTTACCCAGAAGTCGATATCGTAGAACTGGTCGGTCGTGCCGGCCTTGCGGAAATCGGTGCACGCGAAGTAGCGACCGTCCTGCTCCAGGCGGCGCACGGGTTGGTGGGTACCCACGAAGTCCAGCTCCAGCGTCTCGCCGGTCACGGGGTCCTTGAGCTTCATGGTCCCATTCTTCGGATCGCGCCTCTGCACGACGCTCTCCTCCACCGCCGACATCACTTCCCAGCCGCGCGTCTGCTCGGTCTTGCCCGGGTGCTCCGATGCGGGAATCCACCACCAGGGAATCGGCTGGCGGGTCTGCAGCGTCCACGCCGTGCCCTCGCGCCTGGGCGCCTTGCGGATGCGGGTATCGACGATCTCGAGCTTGTCCGCTCCCGGCTTGACCCAGAAGTCGACCAGATAGCGCTTTCCCGCGTCCTCCTGTGCGTGGAAGATCACGTCGGGAAAAAAGCCATAGCCGTGCAGCGCGCGGGTGAAGTCGATTTTTTCATAGATCAGCCTGAGCGTCGTGCCAGTCACCGGGTCGACGAGCGGAAAGACGCCGTTGTTGTGTGCGACCGTCTCGGCGATGGCGTGCGACACAAAGCTCTCGACGTCCTCGGTCTTGTACGCGTCCATGCGTTCGCCGGTCGCCTGCACCGCGCCGGCCGCGCTGAAGTCGAGTGCGCGCTGGATGTTGCCCTGCGGGTCCTCGAGGAACTGCTTCCTGGCCTGCTCGCTGCTGAAGCAGTAGCGCTTGCCGTCCTTTGCCGTCCAGCTGATCGAGCAGTCCGTCGCGATCGAGTGGCCCTCGGCGAGCCCCAGCGCGCACTGGCCGCCGAACTCAGGCTGCGCCGCGGGGGCTACGGGCGGCGCCGTGCGGGCCGGCGCGGCGCCGGCCAGGAGAACGCACATAGCCACCGCGCTCGCAGCCGAGGCTCGAGTCGCGCGAATGCGCCGTGTCAGGGAGGTCGCCACCGGCTGTCGCACCCATTACACCAGGCTGCATGGACAGCGAGCGGCATCAGGAAGAGCCGCCCGCGCTGACAGCGGGCGGCTGGCGCGATCAGCGATGGGCCACGTAGGTCGTTATCTCGAAGCCAAGTCGCAAGTCAATCGCAGCAGGAGTCACCCAAGTCATAGCCGCTCTCCTGTCATTTTGCAGCACTGCCGGTCCACACGCTGAGTATGTCGAGCGGCTCACGGGGATGCAACCACGCGGCGCCCGGTGTGCGTTGCGCCCGAGTCTGTGACGGAAATGGCACAGCCTCGTGCGCACCTGCTAGTCGAAGTGCACCCTTGCACCGGCCCACACCGCGCGCGGCGTGCCCGGAGAGACCGCGTTCTCGTGGGTCCGCTCGAGCGGGTTGGAGCGGAAAGTGCCATTCGGGTTGAAGGTGTTGGTGGTCAGAAAGCCCGCGGTGTAGTACTGCTTGTCCAGCACGTTGACGATACGGGCGAACAGATCGACGGAATGTGCGAGCTGCCAGGTGCCCTGCAGACCGATGACCGCATAGCTCGGAATCCATCCGCTGCCGGTCGGGGAGATGAAGGCGCCTGCAGCGTTGGTGGCTCCCGCATGATTGGCATTGTTTTCGTTGCCATGCAGATAGGAGCCGGAAACCACGCTGAGGTTGCCGCCGAGCTGCAGGCGCGGACTCACCTGGTAATCGAGCAGCAGCCTGCCGGTGTGGCGCGGTGTCAGGGGAATGCGGTCACCGGGACGAACCACGATGTCGCCGCTGGCGTCCGCGGTGCTGTTTGATTCGGCGCTGACGACAAAGCCCGAGCGGAAGGTCGCATCCACGAGGCTATAGGCCAGACGCCACTGCAGGCCGCCGGCTTTTCCACCCACGGCGAGGTCAAGCCCCTGCCGGCGCGTGCTGCCGACGTTGCCGAAGTAGCCTGCATTGGTGGTCGTGGCGATGAACTCGAGGTCGTCGCGATTGGAGGTGCGAAAAGCGTCGGCACTCCAGTTCAGGCGCCGATCCGCGCGAGTGCCGCGCAGCCCTATCTCGAGTGTGTGCGCCACCACCTGCTTCAGATCCGGATCGCCCGCGAAATCGTTCGGCAGCCCGCAGGGTTGCAGCGGGTTTGCGCATCCCAGCTCCACGACGCTCGGTGCGCGACTCGCCTCGTTGTAGTTGGCGTAGTACGTCACCGATTCAGTCGGCGTGATGGTGAAACCGATGGCGGGATTCATTCGAGTGAAGGTGTGTTGGCCGAGCAGCGGGCTGGCCGCATCGAAGCCCGAGCCCGCATCGCCCACGTCGGTGTCGACGTGATAGCCGTTGAGCGTTTCCGTGCTGCGGTTGTAGCGGGCGGAGACCGTGAGGTGAACCGCTCTGCCGGGAGACAGGGTGTCGGTCAGGTAAGCACCGGAAATCCTGTTGCTGCCGCGCAGCGAGATGACGGTCTCGTCGTTCAGCGGATGGGCGAGATGGATGAGCGTGCGGTCGGCGGCGAACGTCCCGTAGCGGAATGCCTGGGCAAAATCGTCGGCGGAATCGTGGTAGTCGACGCCCAGAATGCCCTGGTTTTTCCAGCCGAAAAAGTCCTGCGAGTCGGTCAACTGCACGCCGAATCCCGCCGTACGCTGAATCAGCCCTGACACCTGCGTCGTGGCGTTCGAGCAGTAAGCGATCGCGAGCCGGTCGGCGGGCGGTACGCTGCAATCGAGCGGTGGCCCGGCGTAGGCGCTGGTGAGGTAATTGTCGTTGTTGCTGCCGTTGCTGCTGGAGGTGATCAGACGGCGGGTGTAGGCGTTCGCCGAGAGCAACAGGTGCTCGGACAGGAACTGCGTGCCGGTGAGGTTCACGAAGTGCAGCAGGTTGTGGGTGAAGTCGGGCGTGTAGCTTTGCTCCCGCCGGTAGTCGAGCATGCTCAGCGGCGCCGCGCCGTTGCCGAACAGGCGCGTATCGGCGTAGGTGTAGCTCAGGTCGACGTCGGTCCTGTCGTTCTGCCAGCCCACTTTTCCGAAGGCCTGCCAGAGGGTGGTCGGTGACATGTCGCGCCAGCCGCTCTCGTCGAAGTACTGAACGGCGCCAAAGTAATCGAACGGCCCGCGCGCGCTTCCGCTCTCGCCCTGGAACGAGAGACGGCCGAAGGAGCCGCCACAGGCTTCGAATTCAGTTCCGGGATTGTCGTGTCCGCTCTTGGTTTGCAGCGACAGCGCTCCGCCCAGAGTGTTGAGTCCGAAAACCGGATTGGAGCCGGAAATGAGTGACAGGGTGGAGATCGCAGATTCCGGGATCAGGTCCCAGTTGACCGTGTCGCCGAAGGACTCATTGACGCGCACGCCATCGACATAGACGGACAAGCCCTCGGGCGTTCCGAGCAACGGCGAGGCGCTGAACCCGTGATAGTTGATGTCCAGCTGGAAGGGGTTGTCGGCGCTCTCGCTGACGTTCACGCCGCTGAAGCTCCTGTTCAGGTAAGCGGCGACGTCGGTGGTCTGAGCGCGCTTCAGGTCCTGACTGTCCGCGGTCTGGACGTTCGACGACACCTGATTCAACGGCAGACCGAAGCCCGGCAGCGGCGCGTTGCCGATGACCATCACCTGGGGAAGCTCCTGCGCGGTCGCGGCATTGCCGGACAGCCCCGGCGAATCGGCCTCAGCCGCGAGCGCGGCATGCGACACAGCGCCTGCCAGAACCATTGAGGCAATCAGCGCCAGCTCGGCCTTGCGTTTCTGCGGGTAACACAACGCCCGCCGAGTGTAGCTTTTCTGGCAACGCCCTTCCGTGGCGCGCGGCGCGTGGCCGATAACCTCTTGTTCGATAACACTGCCCCCTGTTGTTGCTTCGCCACGGCGACTGGCACATCACTTGCTTTACGGCTTGGTGATGCAGGCCTATCCGCAATACGGATGCTGCATCACCGCACGATGAAGGGTTCGAACGCAAAAAGATCTGCCAAGGAGACACTCATGACCAAGCTCCGCGGAAAACTCTACCCACTCGCGCTTTGGGCCGCGGGAGTCCTGATCGGCTTGATGGGGGCGCCGGCAGGGGCCGTGGATCTCAAAACCGCCGATGGCAGCTGGACGTTCTCCATCAACGGTAACGTCAACGTCCATTACATCTATTCCAACTGCGACGACTCGACTGCGCCCGCGGTCGACGGCGGCCTCGCCTGCGTCGGTACCGCGAGTGGCAGCAATGTGTCCACCATCCAAAATGGCCTGTTGCCGGCGGCGTTCTCATTTGGCGTGGCTACGACGCAGGACGGTTACGATCTCGCTGCGCATCTCGGGCTCTATCCGGGCATCGCCGCCAACGATAGCGGTAGCCCGAACGTAGGGCCCCTCGTCAACCCACGGAATACCGCACTCTCGACCACCGGGTTGGATATTCGTCAGGTCTACATGACCTTCGGCAACAAGGAGCTGGGCACCTTCACCCTCGGCCGCAACATCGGGCTGTTCGGTGCCGACGTGATCCTCAATGACATGACGCTGCCCGGAGTCGGCGTGGCCGGCAGTGCCTCGGGCGCGGCGCCGGCGAACACCACGCTCGGCTCGATCGGCTTAGGCTACATCTACACCGACTGGCTGGCGCAGATCGACTACACGACGCCGGACTTTTCCGGGTTGAACTTCACGATCGGGATCTTCGATCCGATCAACGCGCTG
>WNFW01000434.1_pt1 | contig 30486 bp, 21 predicted proteins | sample 5400131 | NCBI WGS metagenome assembly WNFW01 (sample SAMN13153362, study PRJNA577476) | soil metagenome | isolation source: 20 cm soil or saprolite under grassland replicate 1 | place: USA:California | collected 2016-06-15 | reverse complement strand
TCGCAATTTCGCGGACAGCGATCTTCGCGCCGTGGGGGCGCTCAGAATTCTTCCGGATCGCGCCGTCGAGCGTCTCACGGAACTCGATGTGCCGCGCCAGACGTGGCTCTTCGCATTTTGTGCTTGACCGGACGAAGCGACGAGCGCCCGGGTGGTGCGAGAGCTGCAAAAGGCGGGTTGGACCAAAGCGCGCGCGCTGGTGGGTGGTTGGAAAGCCTGGCAGGCGGCCGGTCTGCCGGTTGAATCGAAGCCGCTAGTCTGATCGCGTCCGCGGCAAGGTTTCAGGTTATTCCAGTCTTAAAAAACGACGCGGACCGCGCTTGCCCTTATAAAATCCGCTGAGGGGTCGCGAGGCGTCCCGAGCTGGAATCAAGTCTTGGACCGGGATAACGAAGCATCCGCATCCCTATAACCTCTCAGGCGGATGCTTTAGCGCAACCTTGACACGAGGGTTTGGCATTCTTAACTTTTCTTTGCGGTGCTCTAGAGGAGTTCATCAATGCACCCGTTTCCCTGACTATGTGAAATTGGCAATCGCCGCTTCCCCGCGGCGGCGGTGGAACCGGCATCCGCCAGTGTCTGTCTCGTTCGTAGATTTTTTTTCCGGCTGTCGCCATTACATTATTCTCCGGATTTGACTTTGAACTCTTGGCAGAAGCGTAGAACGCTCATAAGCACGGGGTGGACGTTTGTCAAGCGGCTTGACGGCCTGAGGGCCCGTGCTTAACTTCTCAGCGTAAGGAGGTAACAACTATGGAACTAGTAAGATGGGAACCGTTTGCGGGGTTTGGCGACGTTCGTTCCGTGTTTAACGATCTATTCGATGAGAACTTCGGTCGCTCCTCGGCACAGCCGAGTATATCGAAGTGGTATCCTGCGGTGGATGTTTTGGAAAGCAGGGAATCGTATTTAATTCGCGCGGAGCTTCCCGGAATGAAAAGGGAAGACATCAATGTGGAAGTAAAGGACGGGACGCTGCTTCTCAGCGGAGAAAGAAAATCCGAGAAGCCAGCTGAGGGCGTTGAGTATCGCCACGTAGAACGGAGCAATGCAAAGTTCTGGCGCTCATTCTCACTGCCCGAGACCGTGAAACAGGAGGGCATCGAAGCCACCTACAAAGACGGTATCCTCGAGATACGCGTGCCGAAGGCAGAAGAGGCCAAGCCGCGACAGATCGAAATAAGCGTGCATTAACAGGTTGCCAAATCGCAAGACAAAAAGGGAGGCGATTCGCCTCCCTTTTTTAATCTTCCCTTAAAATTCAAAATTCGTCTCGCGCTGTTTGGGGTATTCGCGTGGCTTGTTTACCTATGCCGGCAGGTCGGTGAGGTGCGGAATATTACCGCTACACCATATACTGCCTCCTGCGTGACGCTTGGCTCAAAATCTTGCTGTGGCGGTATTGTGTTCGCTGCCTGAACCGGCAGTAGGAAATGGAGTAACATCTGTTGACCTGAACCATTTGTGTACCATCCGCTTCGTAATTCGTACCCAAAAACTCTCTTCAAAACCTCAATAGCTTCGCCTTTCGAAAACTCCTGAAAAATGTCTTCTTTGGTTTTACCCGTCTTTTTCCGAGCTTGTTCTCGGTCCGATTTCTTTGATCTCGAAGATATTTGATACTTTTAACCAATCGTTATCCGACGATCGGCCGGTTCGGGTCTTTTACTCGTGATGTTGGTGAGATTGAATGGTTAACGAAAGCCGAATCTCAAAAGGTCAGGAAAATGGGCTCTACCATCGGAATTGCAGGTGACAGAACAGAAGAGCTTAAGGTATAAGTGATCCTGATGGGGTGTGGATCTGAGGGTCAGCAGCCTGTTCATTCAGGCGCACAACTGTCTGAAATGCCGTGCTCGTCACCTGCATCATTAGCATATATTTGCCGTATTTATGACCTGCATATATGAGATGAATTGGTGTAAAGGATTCACCACCGAGCAGCACGTGATGCCGCTTGGATTGGGGTGCGATCAAGCAATTTTACCAAAAGGAATCGTCTGTGACAGCTGTAATCACTATCTGGGAAAACACGTCGAAAGCGACTTCATGCGATCTATTCCAATCAGCTTCTCTCTTACCTATGCAGGGATAAGTAACCGAAAGCGGAAATCTCGCATTATAGAAGACGACCAGGGGAATACACTAATCTCCCATGGTAAAAGAATGGTCTACCGTACTTACAACGGTGAATCCGTGCTGCACGATAAGAAAGAAATCACATTCGATTTAGCTTACAAAACGGAAACATTGGCGGCGCATGGTAAAGCCACCAACCGGTTTATTCATAAACTGTTTATCGAGATGATTGCATTGACAGCTTTAGAAGCAAGGCAAAACCCGATTCAAGCTGTTAGAAAAGTAGATCCCAGTGGGATTGTGCGCCGGTACGTTAGGTCTCCTGCAAAGAATGCGTTTAGACCCTTTGCGTATCGGCATCAGTTAAGGGCCGACAGGGACTTTTGGTCTCGTCCGTTCAGAGTAGGGCAACAAACGGTCGGGGGCGTTCAATTGTTTTTTGCTGAGATATTACTTGCTGGTTACTGGATACCTCTAAGTGGACATCCGGATGACATCGATGGTGAGGATTACGACTTTGGATTACGGCGCCCATCTTCCCGTCATTGATTTCGGATTCCACAAGTTTTCATTAGAGTGGTTATCCGCGTACGTGCGGACAGCTCGGGACTTGGGCTTCAAAGCCCTATCGACGAACGATCACTTGATCCATTCTCGCCCGTGGCTCGATGCGCCGACCGCTCTTGCTGCAATCCTCTCTCATAGCGGAAACATAGCTGTCGGCACGAGCGTGATCCTTCCGATCGTGCGCGGGCCGGTGCAAATAGCAAAGGCCCTGGCTGCCATCGATATACTCTCCAACGGCAGGCTCTTCGTCGGCCTAGGTCCGGGATCTTCGGCTCGCGACTATGAGATCGTTTCGCTTAATTACGACGAACGCTGGAAGAGGTTCGATGAAGCGATCCAGGTTTTGCGCTCGCTGTGGAGCGGCGACGGCATCGGCTTTACCGGACGTTTTTACTCGACAGCGGGAATCGATCTCGAACCCAAACCGCTACAAAAACCAAGCCCGCCGATCTGGATCGGTAGCTGGGGTTCAGATGCCGGCTTGCGCCGGGTCGCGCGACTCGGAGATGGATGGCTCGCCTCGGCGTATAACACGATGCCGGACCAATTCGCTGCCGCTTTAGCAAAACTGCGGGACCAGCTCAAGATTTTCGGCAAAGATCCGGCAAGCTTCCCGAACTCGCTGGCAACCATGTTCATGTACATCAGCGAAGACAACTCCGAGACTGAGCGGGTTTTGTCTGAAACGCTCACGGCGCTGCTAAATCGGCCCGTTGATCAGCTCCGCGAGCGGCTTCTCGTCGGCTCGCCGGAGGTCTGCGCGGAAAAACTCGCGCGGTCAAGGAAAATCGCGCAGACCGACATTTGACGATGATCACCCTCGAGCGCGTTACTCCACAGAACGCGATGATTTCTAAGACGTGCGCCGGCTGTCCAATATCTGATAGAAACAACTCGTGGGTAATTTGATCCGGGGCGGGCGTGTCAGCCCCACGAAGTTACGGATGAGAATATTGCTAGAGTGCACTCAATTAAAAACTTCTGCGATTAAAGACTTATTGAGCTCCCATAATGAAACCATAGAACACCTAAAATTGTCTAGCCTGCAATTCGCATTGGGGTGTTCGTGCCTGGATATCTTGTCGGCTTGCTCCTTGAAGCGCGGTTCTGAGGTAATATCAGGCTCAGAATATCGGAGATCACTGCGTCGATCTTCTCATGGTGCAAAGTCTGAAGCGCGGTAAGTCCGTCCTCACTTTCGACGACGGCGTGACCTTCGGCGGCGAGGACGGCCCGCAAAACCTTCCGATTTATTGCATCGTCGTCAACGATCAGAACCTTCATGGTTTGCGTTGTCTATCAGCTGTTAGCTGCTTGCAGATTTGCGTCCTCTGTTTGCTCAGAGCGCCGGTCGAAGGGCAGGGTGAATGTGAGGGTCGTGCCTTTTCCCGCTTCGCTCTCCGCCCAAATCCGGCCGCCGTGTGCTTCCACGATCATCTTGCAGATGACTAGTCCCAGGCCGGTTCCCTTCTGTGCGGAAAGGGTTGCGCTGCTGGCCTGGCGGTATTTCTGAAAGAGATTCGCGATCTCATTTTTCGCAATGCCGACGCCGCTGTCTTCAACCTGGACCATCACTCCCGCGCCATTTTCGGGGCGAACTCGGATCTGGATGGCACCTCCTTCGGGCGTGAATTTCACGGCATTACTCAGCAGATTGTTCAGGACTTGATCGAGACGGCGCCCGTCGGCATAGAGGGGAGGCAGGGAAGCGTCCACTTGAGAGGTTAAGACGACGTTCTTGCTGTTTGCCACAGGCCGATAGTTTTCGACGGTATTCCGAACCAAATCCCGGATATCGCATGCCGTACGCGAAAGCTCGATATGCCCAGTTTCCAGTTTCGAAAGATCGAGAAAATCGCTGACCAAATCGACGAGACCGGTAGCGTTGTTGCGCATGCGATCGAGCCAATTTTTCTGTTCTTCCTCGAGGGCTCCGAACAGCCCATTTCCCATCATCTCAGCTATCCCCACAATATTGGAAAGGGGAGATCGGAGATCGTGGGCGATCATGGCCGTGAAATCCGCCCGGAGCCTGCTGGCTTCCTCGAGACGCAGCGCCTGCCTTTGAGTTTTCTGATGAAGCTGTGAATTATGAATTGCGATAGCCGCTTGGCTCGCAAGCGATGAGAGAAATTCCATTTCATCGTAATCGTAAGCATGCTCTTCACGCGTGAGGAAGACCAAGACGCCCAAGACGGCGTCTTTGGCCAGCAGCGGCATTCCCAAATAGGAAATCAAGCCGTTCCTTTTGTAAAAGCGCGGGTCCAGCGTTCGTGGGTCGGTTTGGACATTTTGCGAGATAACAGGTTGTTTATTCTCCATTGCCGTCTTGACCAGCTCGGGAACGTCGGGAAGCGGTCTGCTCATCCAGTCTTTCTCGTCCAGGTTCCAGGAGGCGGCGCGCTCTAATTGACCGGTTTCTTGATTCACCAGCCAGACGAGAATTGCGGCATAAGGCAAAAAGAGGTCGATCTTTTCCATCAGGACATTCAATACCGTTCGTAGATCGAGGGTCGAGCTCATAGCCAGATTGATTTCACGAAGGGCCGAGATTTTCCGCATCAGCTTAAGGGCGGCCTCGCGGGATAACTGAAGCTCCTGGTTGCGTTCTTGCAATTCCACGGTCCTCTGCGCAATCTTTTTTTCCAGATCGGCATTGGCTCCGATGAGGTTTTCGGTCATTTGCCCGAAAGCCGCGGCTAAACTTCCGATCTCGTCTCTCCGGTTGAATCTCTCGACCTTTATGGAGAGGTCTCCTTTGGAAATAGTGGCGGCAATTCTGGTCAACCGTGCGATGGGTCTGATGACTGAGCGGTTTAAAAAAATAGCTGAAGCCACGACTCCCAAAAAAACCAGTATCGAGAACAAAATAACCGCACGAGTCGTGTGGGCTTCGTTTTTATCGATCGTCTCCGACTCTCTGTCTACTTCGTTTGCCAGGCTCGCAATTAGATCATGCAGGATGGCCTTTGAATTTTCCTCATGCATGAGCCACCGGTTAAAAGCTGGAAGCATCGCCTCGGGCTCTTGCCCTTTGAGGGCTGCAATGAGCTCGCGCGTGAGCTTGGTTTGTGTCTTTCTGCTCTTCACGTAGGTAAGGAAAAGTACCTTGACTCTTTCCGATCTGGCGGAGAATATGATTTCTGTCAGAAGGTTTTGCAGATTGGCTTCTGCCTCCTGGATTGTGATGATAGAGCTTGGATCTCGGTTGATCGTAAAGGCGAGGAGATTATGGGCTATCGTGTCCGAATACCCCTGGAGTGTTTTCATGAAGGTATTCATCTCTTGAATTCTTTGCGTGCTATCTTCGCGGAGCTCTTCCTCATACCGGGAGCTGAGAAAGATGAAAGCCGTGAAGCTCGTCAAAAGAATCAAAAGAGCTGCGTTTGCAATGAGGGTCTTACTACTGAGTTTCATTCGGTGTTGCCAATCCGTTCCGAACGATCAACCGGGATCTAGTCCGCTGCCGGTTTGGCCTCTCCCCGCCTCGCCATATGGATTGTGATCTTGTCAAAAGAAATCTAGTCATGGCCTTGTCTATTCCAAGCCAGCCCGTCTAGCGGGGTTGGCCTTGAATCGTTACTGCCTCTGGGTGGATTTCTCTAAGGTAAGCGCTGAAAATCAATTGGCTGACATCGAGGTTCGGCCTTTTGTATGTCCGGGTGCTACTTAACCATTTCGCCTTTTGATCGAGCAGATTCAGCGTGACGTTGTCCAATTTCGCCTCCATAATAAAGTCGTCCCAAAAAGTTCGCACGGCTTCTTTTGGGTAGTTCGGCAAGTGTTCGGCAACGATGTCAACGGCCTCGTCCCGATGACTCTTCAAGAACCCTTCCGCTCTCATGACTCCTCGTAAAAGAGCTTTCATGGCTTCTTTCTTCTGAGCAATCACCTTCGGCTGGCCTGCCAACAAGGCGACCTGCAAAAAAAGCTCCGAGTGCATGAGTACACTGCGATCTTCACCCACGGCGATTCGGGCCTCGGTCAGATACGGATTCCAGGTGACCACAGCGTCAACCCGCCCCTCTTTTAGAGCTGCAGCCATGGTTTCCTCCGGCATATCGATCCGCGTGACTGCGGAGGATTTTATGCCCGCGCCGGTAAGTAATAGAAAAAGGAGGAAGTCGCCGTTCCGGTTCTTGCTGACCCCGATTGTTCTCCCTTTGAGATCCTTGGGGTTGAGTATTCCTCGATCCTTAAGAGCGACAAGTCCGGTATTTTTCTGAGAGCTGCTGAGGGCCGTAATGACGCTTATGGCTTCTCCGGCGAGATGCTTAAGGATCACGTTCGTTTCAAAAACGTTAGCCAGGTCCGCCTTGCCTTCGAGTGCGGCGTTTAATGCCTCCGGAGCTGCCTTGGCGGTTTTAAAGGTCACCTCAATACCCTCTTCCCGAAAATAGTTCTTTGCTTGCGCTATGTAGAGGAGAGCGAAAGCGGCCCGGGGAACATCGGCGATGACAATCGTCTGGCGGGGCTTAACGAAAGGGGGGCCAACTTTCGCCGACCAGACGGCGGCGACCACGGCCGACAGGCCGATGAGAACAATTGCGGCAATGTATGATTTTTTAGGCATCGATGAGTCCAAGCTCTCCGGCTTCAGTAATTGACGATCTGCACTCCGCTTTCAGCTGTCAGTTCTGCGACGATAGACGCCACAAGCCCGTTTCCCGTTCTTTATCACCAACAGAGGTTATTCTTTCCCTGGTTCGCCGGATCCGTTAAGCTTTGCCGTCCAGGCCGATTCCTTCAGCCAGCGCAACAGGTTGGACGGGGACAAGGGGCGAGAGATGTAATAACCCTGGGCCGCGTCGCACTTTAGTTGCACGAGACATTCCCAAGTCCGCCGATCTTCGACGCCCTCGGCCACGACCCTGAAGCCGAGATTTCTGCCGAGATCGATAATCGAGCGCACGATGGCCTCGCTGCGCGGGTCGGTCAGCAAGCCGGAGACAAAAGACTTGTCGATCTTGATCTCGTCGACCGGAAGCTTTTGCAGATACGAGAGAGCCGAGTAGCCCGTGCCAAAGTCATCAATCGAAAACTGGACGCCCATTTTGTCGAGCCGCTGAAACGCCGTGTTGGTTTTCGCGGTGTCGGCCATGAGGGCTCTCTCGGTGAGCTCGAGTGTTAACGTGTTGGCAGGCGTGCCGGTAGAGCGGCAAACCTGCTCGATAAAATCTGGGAAGGTGGGGTCCTGGAGATCGCGTGCGGAGACGTTCACGGCAACGCCCAGGTGCAGTCCCGCATCGCGCCAGAGCTGCGACTGTTGCAGCGCTGAAGTTAACACCCAGAGAGTGAGAGAATGGACCACGCCCGCTTTTTCCGCGAGCGGTATGAATAAATCGGGAGCGATCCAACCCCGATTCGGATGCGGCCAGCGAAGCAGCGCTTCAACGCTAACCATCTCTCGGGTTTGGAAGCTCAGCTTCGGTTGAAAATGGAGCCTGAGTGTGTCGCGCTCAAGCGCCTCGCGGAGCTCAGCCAACAACACGAGGTGGTCCGAACTGTAGGGTTCCACATGCTCAGGATAAATCAGATAATCGTTGCCCGTTTCTCTTGCGGCCCGCCGCGCCATATCCGCGTAACTGAGAAGAGTGTCCGCGTCATCGCATTGCCCGGGTAACACGGCGATTCCCATGCTGGCGCGGACTCCGATGGGCAAGCCGTCCAGCCGGAATGAGGGATCGAGGCTCTTGAGAATTTCTTTAGCGAAGTGATGAACCGCGTCTCCGGTGGCCGGCAGGGCCAACAGGAGCGCGAACTCGTCGGCGCCCAATCGCGAAACGACGCTCCGATCGGACAATGCCTTCTCGAAGCGTTTGGCAATTTCTCGCAGCAGCCGGTTCCCGTTGCGATAGCCTAACGTGTTGTTGATTTCCTGGAAGTGATCCAGGTTGAGCAGATACAGGGCAGCAGGGGTTCTAGCCGCGATCGCCTCCTGGATACGGTCGCTCAGATACTCGCGGTTTGGAAGATCCGTCAGGAAATCGTGAGACGCCAAATGTTGAAGCTTCGATATCGCCCGACTCAGCGTGATGACCTGTCCGATCTGATTCGTGATCGCTTTGGAAAAAGTAACCCAATCGGAGTCCAGGCGCGGGGTGTTCGACAGCGACACAATGACTCCCAGTACTTCGCCGCTAAACCGCAATGGGTTGATGAGGAGGGTTTCGGCGCCCGATTGAGAAAGTGCGCGGCTCAGACGATTGTCGCGCTCCGGGGAAAAAGAAATCGACACGGGTTCCCCTTTGAGCATCACCTCGCGGAGCACGTTTTCGTGACCGAAAAAATTCGCTATCGACTTTGCGGCGACTTGCGGAAAACCGATTTGTGCCGACAGGATTAATCTATCTTTCGGTTCCACTAGATAAATCGCGCCGCACGAGAAGCCCATGACATTCAGGTAATGCGCTAAGATCTCGCCGAGGAGAGCCGGGCTGTCTATTTTACCCTCGAGAAAGTCTTCTCCTATGCTCGCGAGAACCGAAATTTGGGCGCTTTGAACGGCGCAGCGTCGCGCCAGCTCGGCGCTCAATTTGGCGTGACGGTCGAGCTGATGGGTGAGACGCTCTTGATGCGCGGCTGCCAGCGATTGTTGGCTGTCGATTAACGGCAACGGGCCGGCTTCGAGGCTTTGTCGCAAAGCCTGTATCGCTTCACGAAAATCGGGTGCAGTGCCGACGAGGGCATACGCCCCTACTCTTCGGGCCAGCTGTTTATCCGGCTCCTGCTCGTGGTAGTTGCTGAGCAGCACAACGGGAATTCCGGCCAGCTCCGGCTCGCTGCGGAGCTTCATGCAGAAATGAAAACCATCCATGACGGGCATCAGAACGTCTGAGAGTACGGCGTCGGGGTGTACCGCGCGAGCCTTCACCAGCCCATCTTGGCCATCCGTAGCGGTGATGACCTCGAAACCTAGATGGCCCAGGTATGTGGAGAAGAGTTTTAGCTGGGCCGGCTCGTCGTCGACGAGGAGAACGCGCTGTTTCTTACCCGGGTTTTCTGCGCTGGTTTGGCCGGGCGGTAAGTAAGAGTGAATCGTAGCGAGCAAGCGTGAGGGCTCAACTGGCTTGAACAGATAATCGGTAAAGGGCGCAGCAGCGAAGCGCATCTCGTCGGCTCTAACGATGAGGCCGGTCACGCCCAAAATCGGAATCTTTTCGCCTCCCGGGATCATCCGAAGATTTGAGGCCAGATCGAAGCCGTTGATATCCGGAAGCAGCAAATCCTGCAGGACGAGATCCGGGGCGTTTTTGGTCATCAGCTCCAGAGCCGCTTTGCCGTTTGCCGCCTCGAGGACCGCGTACCCTTCGGCTTCCAATGCGATACGCATCATCTTGCGCGAAATGGCATTATCTTCGATCACCAAAATAGTCATTTTTTCGGTCATACTCAGTTTGGGATGGGTCGGTGCCTTTGCTGGTTGGAGCCGCGATTAGGGTCGGCTAAAGCTACCAGCTGTTCTCTCCTCAACCCATTTCAGGAAGCCATTTTCGGGTATGCGCCACTGGGCACCGACCTTTAGTCCCGGCATCTCGTTACGTCGGATCAGTCTGTGGAGCGTCCGTTTGGACACCTGAAGCATGGCGGCGGCTTCATCAAGAGTTAAAAACCGGCGCGTGGGGTCTGTTTGAGTCAATGTCGTCTCCTCTGCCTCGATATGCTGACCGTTGAGACGGGAGCAATGGCTATGCCACAAGTTCTAGAGGCTCTAAGTGTTTGTAATTTAAGAAATCGGTAGATCGGGGAAAAGGTAAAGGAAGCTAGTCAAGTGACAGAAATGAACAGTGAGGGACAACCATACCAAGAGACGACAACTCGACGCCGGACCATCACGATGGATCAACTAATGGACAACTCGGCAACGGCAATTTTCTCGCTGGGCTCGGAACAGCGAGGGTCATTTTTTGAACAGTAATGATAGATCGAGGCCAAGATGGCGCGGCGAGCAACGGTCTCTACCGCGGGGTTGACGCTTTATCAATGCCGAGATTTTGCATCTTGTAGGAGAGGATGCGCCTGGTGACACCCAGGCTCATGGCCGCATGGGTTTTGTTCCAGTCGCATTTTTCCAGCGCCGCGACAATGATCGCCCGCTCGAATTCCTCGACCTCCTCGATCAGCCCCATGTTTCCGATACTCTCGCTATGGGCGACCGGTTGAGACGGCGGCTCTGCTACGCGCAGGACCGCGGGCGGTAGATGCGAGGGTTGGATTTCTTCTTCATTGCATACGGTCAGCGCCCGCTCGATGGCGTTTTGCAGCTCGCGCACGTTGCCCGGCCAATCATGGGCACAGAGCGCAGTGAGAGCCGCGTCGGAAATGCTTTCAGCAAAGTACTTATGCGAGCGATTTGCCAAAGTTAAAAAGTGTCGAGCTAGTTCCGGAATATCGGCCTTCCGATTCCGCAAGGGCGGCACCTCGATCACCATCAAGTTGATGCGGTAAAGGAGGTCCATGCGGAAGAGACCTTTTTTGACGGCCTCTTCGAGATTATGATTGGTCGCGCAAATGACCCGCACGTTGACGTCGATCCTTTCTTCGCCGCCGACACGCTGAAACGAGCGCTCCTGCAAAACTCGCAGCATCTTGGCCTGCGTCGACAGGGGCATGTCGCCGATTTCGTCTAAAAAAATCGATCCGCCGTTGGCCTGTTCGAATTTGCCGCGCCGCCGAGAAATAGCGCTCGTAAAAGCGCCTCTTTCATGGCCGAAAAGCTCGCTCTCGATCAGCGTCTCCGTTAGGGCCGCGCAGTTGACGTCGACAAAGGGTCGTCCAATTCGCGGGCTTGCATAGTGAAGCGCTCGAGCGACTAATTCTTTTCCGGTGCCGCTCTCGCCCATGATGAGCACCGTGGCGTCGGTGGGACCGGCTTGCCGTATGAGATCACGAACTTGTTTCGTCGCCGGCGAGCCGCCGATCATGTGCTCGAGCCGGTAACTCTCTTTCACCTCTGACCGAAGCTTTATCAGATCCTGTTGCTGGCGCATGATCCTTGTCGCGTTAGCGAGCGAGACAATCATGCGCTGGATGTCGACCGGCTTGGTGAGGTAGTCAAGGGCTCCTCCTTTGAGGGCCTTAACCACGTCGTCCACGGAGTTTGACGCTGTAACAACAATCACCGGCGCTTCCGGCGATCGAATGCGCGCCTTCGCAAGAAAATCCAGACCCGAGCCATCCGGCAAGTTAAGATCAAGCAGTAAGAGGTCAGGCTTGTCCTCGGAGAGCGCCCGAAGAAATTCTTGGCCGGTCATCACGACCTTGACGGAGTACCCTTCCGTTTCGGCAATGGACCGGACGAGCCGGCCCGAGGGCGGATCATCCTCGGCATACAAGATTTGAACGGTTGGATTAGTATCGTCTAATGGCATGGCGGGCAGACTACCGAAATGAGAGCGGGCTGGTCAAACGCGGACGTTTCCCGACCCAACCAACGGGCCCGGCTTTGATACACGTAGCCGCGGACTCCAGCGCTACGCGGACCATCTTGCGCGTAATCCCGTTGTCTTCAACAATCAGAACAGTCGGTCTATCCATGGCAATACGTGGTTGCTACTTTCGGCGTGTGTTTGGACTCAAGGCCGCTCCGCCTTTTTCCCTTCCATTGGTTGTAAATATCCGGCCACCAGCTCGGGCAGCGTGCGGGTGTCGATCGGCTTGGGAACATAGCCATCGCAGCCCGCGGCAATGATTCTCTCCTTGTCGCCTTTCATGGCGTAGGCGGTTAGCCCAAGGATCGTGATATCCCGCGTCGCCGGATCGGATTTGAGGCGGCGCGTTAGTTCCAAACCGTCGATGCCCGGGAGCTGTACATCCATCAGGATCAGGCGGGGATAAAATTCTTTTAGAACGTTCAAAGCCTCCTCCGCGTCGGCCGCCGTGCGCACGTCATAGCCTTCACTGGCGAGCAAGATGCGAACGAGTTTCATGTTGGTGGAATTGTCGTCGACGATAAGAATCGGTTCTCCAGACATATTTAACTCCATAGTTTTTTAGCTGTTAGTTTTGAGTCTTTAGTTGGTCCTTTCAACTCAAAATTTGCAACTCAACAGATGATACGTTTCAAGTCCCTGCCCGGGTGGCCTTTCCTGGTTACCGTTCTCCGTTCGAAGCAATCTTTTAGTTCGCGCAGCAGTTCGTCCGCTACCTCGCTCTTCATCACCACCGAGTCCGCCGTGGATTGAAGATGGCGGCGCTCCGCCGATGTGAGATCTTTTCCCGTCCAGACGATCACGGGTGTGCGGCGACCGGCCTGGGTGTTTCTAAAACGCTTGAGAAACTCGAAGCCGTTGATCTCGGGAATGACGACATCGAGGATCACCGCGGCCGGGTGCTCTTTCGCGGCGGCGCTGAGCGCGCTTGTGACATCTTGCCTGCACACGGCTCTGTACCCCAGTGCTCTGAGCGTTTTGTCCGCGAGCTTCAGAGCCGATTCGTCATCATCCACCACGAGAATCGGCCGCCGATTGCTGGGCTCGACCCCGCAGCGCTTGAGCGCTTTTAGAATTTCATCCCCCGAGACGGGCTTCGCCAGGATATCCCTGACTTCGTAGCCCACCCCGATTCCCTTGTCGGCCAGAACGCTTACGACGATCACCGGCGTTTCAAGGTTGAGACCGCGTTCGCGAATTTTCCCAAGCACGGCGCGGCCGCTCATATCCGGAAGCATCATGTCAAGCATGATCGCGTCAAAGCGCATCTCGCGACAATGCACCAGGGCTTCGGCTCCGGTCGCCACCGTATCCACGGCGTAGCCCGCTTCGGCGAGCTCGCGGGCGAGCCAGGCGCGGTCTTCGGGTTCATCTTCAACAACGAGGATGAGCGGAGCCCCCGGCGGAGCCATGGCGAATCTTTCTTGATCCACGATCTCGCCGGGAACGTGGAAGACTCGCGGCAACACCGCATAGAAGATACTGCCTTTCTCAACCGTGCTATCCACACCCACTTTTCCTCCATGGGCCTCGACGATTCTCTTCGTAAGCGCTAATCCCAGACCCGTCCCTGAGTATTTTTTGGCGCTGCCGGCATCAAGCTGCTGGAACTCGACGAAGAGCCGGCCGAGATCGTCGGCTTTGATGCCGATGCCGCTGTCTTCGACCTCGATGCGGAAGTAATCTTGGTTCTCGGGTTTGACCCGAATAACGACCTTTCCTTCGTCGGGAGTGAACTTGAGGGCATTGGATAGGTAGTTGTAAAGGATCTGTTTAAGGCTCCTGGAATCCGCCACGATGCCGGTGACAGCCGCATCGATCTCGATTCCGAGTTGGATGCGCTTATGTGCCGCCAGGGTCCGCACGATCTCGCAGACCTCTCTCACTAAAAGCTCGGGAATGACCGGCTCAGGCTTGAATTCGAACTTACCCGCTTCGACCTTGGAAAGATCGAGAACGTCGTTGATAAGTTGCAGCAGGTGGTTGGCGCTGGTCAGGATATCGCCGAGATATTCTTGGTGCTGCGTAGAGACAGGGCCGACCCGGCCGTCATGCATCAACTCGGCAAAGCCGATGATGCCGTTGAGCGGGGTGCGCAGCTCGTGGGACATGTTGGCAAGAAACTCGCTCTTCAGCCGGTTGGCTTCCTGGACGCGGCGGTTCTGCTCTTCCAACTCTTCGCTCCTTCGGCGGATCTCCTCCTGTGCGTTTTGATCGGTGATGTCGCGAAAATAACCTGTGAACAGGGGTGGCTCGTCTTGGCCTATTCGCATGACACTCAACTCGACCGGAAACTCGGTCCCGTCAGCACGCATCGCGGTCATTTCAATCCTATTGCCGAGTATGGGGCCTTCACCTGTGGCGAGATAATGGGCGATCCCACGCCGATGTCTCTCGCGTAGAGAAGGAGGAATGATCAACTCAGCCATCGACTTGCCGACCACGTCAGCGCGCTTGTAGCGGAACATCTCCTCCGCCGCTGGATTAAATTCGAGGAGCTTCCCCTCGTGATCCATAGTGATGATGCCATCCAGCACCGACTCCAGGATCGCCCCCTTGCGGGCTTCGCTCTTGCGCAGCGCCTCCTCCGCCGACTTGCGGTCGGTGATTTCTTTTTGCAGGTCTCTGTTGATGGCCTGAAGTTCGGCGGCGCGGCCGGTTACCATGAGCAAGAAAGCCCCTAACAAGCCGCTAAACAGCAGCCCTCCGGCGAGAACGCTCCAGACCTGCCACGATCGTTGGGCGGCGAGATACTCCTTCGTTGGAGCGAACTGGATGATCCATCGACGTCCCGCCATCTCAAAGGGAATGACCCTCTGTAGCACCGCGGGCTTCATCACTGTGTCCGTTTCAACTGGAGGATCTTTTGAACCTAGCGCTTGTGACCGATGATCGTATAGAAGCCGTCTTTTTCCTCCACCTGTGTCATCGTAGAGGCGAATCTCGACGTCCTTTGGCTCCTCGCCGCCTTTTAGCGATGTCTTGATCAGATCGCTAACGCGGAAAGCCCCGGTGGCATAACCTTGCAGGTTCCGGCGCCGCTCTTCCGGTGTCCTCTGAGGAAGTCCGTTTCTGTAGATTGGCAGGAAAACTAGAAACCCTGGTTTGAGTTCAGCATCCTGTACGAGTGTGGTTGGGTCTGTGGCTCTCGGCTTCCCCGTATCGCGCGCCTGATTTAATGCCTCGCGTCTGACGGGGTCCGAAGCCACATCAAAGCCCAAAGCGCTTTCATTCCCAACGTATGGCTCTAAATAATAAACTGGGACGTACTCGGCCCGCGGCGCTGCTCGAGCCAATTCTCCCTGTCCGTTCTGTTCCGTGATCTGGAAGTTGGTAAAGCCATTGCGCCGGGCAGCTTGCTCGTAGGCTGTCCGTTCGCTGTCTAGCACCCGGGGATTCCACGAGAGCGCTTGAATACCCCGATGGCGTAAGAACCAACGCGAGACGAAGCTCTTAAACTCCTGCCGGCCAACTGTAACCGAGCTGCCAAAGAAACTCTCGATGGAGTGGAGGGCGTCGATATAATTGTCAAAATTATCTTCTAGCTCTTGAAATACTTTATCCGTTCGACGCTCGAATTCCGCCGCGATGCGGGTTTGTTCCCATGCACTCGTATAGACGAAAGATAGAACAACCAACGCGAATGTCAGACACACGGGCAAGGACACGGAGATCTGCCTGCGCAGCGAGGCTCCTTGTGGTTTGGCCGCCCAGATCAGAACTAGGGGTGTAAAGGCAATGACTCCAATGGTATCCCCCAGCCACCAAGTCCACCAGTGCAAGAGGTAATCGGCCGGCTGGATGACGCCTGCCAACAACAGACTCGTCACACCCCATGTCGCATTCACCAGGCAGCTTATGGGCCCTCCGAGGAGTAGAAACTTGAAGACATCTTTTTCTCCGATAAGCGCCGTCGGGTGTCGTACAAAGCGGCTCATCAGCAGGGCGCCCACAATGGCTTGCAGGGACGCTCCCGCGCCGATACTGACCACCAGGAATATGGATTTAAAAATCGACGTAGCGCTCCCTGTATCCAGGGAAGTCCATACGTTAATTAAAAATGATCCGAGTAAGATGCCCGGCCATACCCGATAGCCGCGCAATAGGGTGGCAGCCAAAGCAATACCCGATGCCGGCCAGACAGCCGTTGCGTATCCTGGAGGGATAGCTAATAGCAGGCTGAGCCTGCCCACCGCATAATACGCTGCAGCTATCGCGATCAGCTCTACCAATCGCTCGGCCAAATGAAGCGTAGACCGACTTCTCATTGCTGCGTTACTAAAGATATCTCCTTGTTAAATTGATTTGCGGATTGCTCGCGGTTGGTCTAACTGATGAGAATGATTCCTTAGACGGGAACCGCAACGACGCACCGGTGCGGACAAAACCCAAGGGGTATTGTCTTTCATTGTTCCTTACCGAAACCATTTGGGACCAGATAAGCCGGAGCAGACTTCGTGCCAGAAGGGCGATCTTGCAACCCGTTGTTGTTATTGCGGACTTATCGAGCGAGCCGAACGAGTTTGCCTTCGGCTTAACAGCAAGGGACAAAAATGGACAAAAATGCATAACACCCAGTTCAATTTCTCGGTGCCTTGTCGGTTGTCGACCGACTTCTGGCGAGCGCCAGGATCGTCGGGACTAGATCGGTCATAAGTCCGCTCTTCGGTACACAGGTGTCGGCCCCCGCTGTGAGCGCCCACTTGCGGTAGCGCGTCAAATCAAAAAAGGTGAACGCGATGATGCCCAACTGAGGGCGATTACGCCGCAACACGCTTATGACCTCCAAGCCGGGCAGATCAGGCATTTCCAAGTCGACGAGAACCACATCTGGTTTCAGTGAGCATGTTTTCGCTATTCCCTCTCTTCCCCCGTGGGCACAACCAGTCACCACGATGGCCGTCTGCGCGCTGAGGTAATCGGCCGCGAAGCTCAGGAAGTTCGCATCGTCGTCCACGAGAAAAACGGAGACGGGATCCTGTTGGTTTTCCTCCGCATCACCCGCCGGCTCTGCTAAAAGATGATGGATGGTCGGCAGGAGTTCCGAACCCAGTCGCTTTTTCGCAATGAAAGCGTCGGCGCCATTTTCCAAAGCCGCTTGCTCATAATTGACCTCCGAGTGGACCGTCAACACGATAACTTTCGTAGCGGGCCTGTAAGATTTGATTCTTCTGGTTGCCTCGAAGCCGTTGACTTGCGGCATCGTGACGTCGATCAAAACCAAATCAGGATGAAGTTCCCTAGCAGAGCGCACAGCTTGCTCTCCATTCTCGGCTTCTCCGATGAGCTGAAAGTCGGGATCTTGGTTCAATAAATCTCTCAGCACGTCGCGGAAACCACGATCATCGTCAACTGTCAGAATAGTCGCAGTCTTCATATCCCCCTGTAAGGCTGGCTAGGCGCACCCCGCCACCTTCTTTTGCGGCGACAAGTATGGGGTAGTAGCGAAATTGCGGGTATCGGGTGGATACCTTAGAACGCCGAGAAAAATGCCTGATGGGGTGAAGGAACTTATAAGAAGAAATGTATAGTTTTGAGCGTTTAGTGGGAAGCAGTAATACTTCTTAGGGCTGAATCAGGCCTATTTTAATTGCGTGGCGGACCAGACCCGCGGTCTCATGGATATTGAGCTTGGTCATGATGTTTCTTCGATGAGATTCGACTGTTTTGACGCTCATGCCAAGCTGCTGGGAGACTTCTTTGTTGGTTTTCCCTTCGGCAATGTGCTGCAAGACTTCTCGTTCCCTCTGAGTCAACGGGTCCATGGCCGCAGCGCCCTTGGCCAAGGCGGCTTTGACAACGCCTTCGGAAATCCCCGGGCTCAAGTAGGTTTCTCCCTGCAGAATGGCGCGGATAGCGCGGACAAGATCCACTCCCGCCTGTGTCTTTAGAACATACCCTTTGATGCCTGCGCGGAGGGCTTCGAGAACGTATTGCTCTTCTTTGTACATCGTCAGGAGGATGGTTTTGGTCTGGGGTAACAGGCCGTGGATTTCGCGCGCCGCGTCGATGCCATTGAGAACGGGCATGGAAAAATCGATCAAAGCGATGTCGGGGCGAATTCCCTTGGCCAGTTCCACCGCCCGCTTGCCATCGGAGGCCTCGCCGGCGATTTCGAACCCCTCCTGGAGCAGAATGTTCTTCAAACCTTCGCGGACGATGACGTGATCGTCAGCCAGCAGCACCCGGCAAGTCATTGGATTTCTCCTGAGGAATGGTAATGAGGAGCTTTGTTCCTGCGTCTGGAGCGGAGAGGATCTCAAATCTGCCGCCCAGCGACTCGACCCGCTCCCGTATCCCGGCCAAGCCTAAGCCTGTGCGCCCCCTCGAGCCAGAGATCGCCTCGGAATCGAAGCCCACGCCGTCGTCTTGAACGGCGCACTGAATTAAGGCCTCGTCTTCGAGCAGCCGAACCCTGACGTGCTTAGCTTTGGCGTGCCTGACAATATTATTTAACGCTTCCTGGACGACGCGGTAGAGGGTCAATTCGAACAGAGGAGAAAGGCGTCCGTTCAGCGCGCATTCAGTCGTGATGTGAATTCCGGATCGTTTGGAGACCTGCGTGGCGAGTAACTCGAGGCTAGGCTGAAGACCGAGATGATTCAGAATCGTCGGATGAAGTTCATGCGAAAGATCGCGTAGCCGTTCTTCGATCTGGTCGAGCAGACCCTTGACTTTTTGTACCGCATCCCGGCCGGGAGCGGGAACTGTCTTAGCCAGTTCGTCAAGCGCTATGTAGACGGTAGCCAACAGCTGTCCGGATTCATCGTGCAGGACGCGGGCAATCCGCTCCGCTTCTTGATCTCGCGCATTGATCAGTCCTGGGATGAGCGTGCGGATCTGTCGCTCATTTGCGAGGAGATCTTGCGTGAGCTTCCGGCTTTGCTCATACAGCTGGGAGTTGTGAATGGCGATACTCGCCTGCTTAGCCAAAGTCCCCATAAAGGTTATTTCATCGTCGGTAAATTCGTGCTGGCTCCTTGTAAACACCGAAAGAACTCCGATAGCTTCGTCATTAAAGATCAGGGGCAACCCTAGAAGGGAGACCAATCTCAACTGCCGGTAGAAGTCTTTTCCCGTTACACGTTCATTCGTTTGCAGGTTGGAGATGACGACGGTCTTTTTGGACTCTATGATGGCTCTCGCGAGAGGTCCGTGGTCTCGACCGGAACCGCTCTTCCACTTTTCCTCGTCTATATTTCGGCAAGTCAGCGGTTCGAGGGCGCCTGTGGATCGATTGACGAGCCTGATGTGAGCCGCGGCGTAGGGGAGCAAAACGTCGATTTTTTGCAACAAGAGCTCCAGAACGATGGGAAGGTCCAAAGTCGAGGTTATGGTAAGGTTGATGTCGTGCAAAGCTTTGATTTGTCTTTCAGTTCGCTTGCGCTCGGTGATGTCTCGAGTAATCGAGGATACGGCAATGATCTTGCCGCTCTCGTCTCTGACTGGCGATACCGTGACAGAAACATGAATCGGCTCGCCGCTCTTTCTTAAGCGGATCGTCTCGTAAGAATTGATACGCTCTCCGCGCTTCATTCCCTCAAAGTTTCGCTTCACCTTTTCGATTTGATCCGGAGGAACGATGATCATAAAGGAGTGGCCTCTCATTTCCTCTGCGGAGTAGCCGAAAAGCTTTTCGGCGCCTTTGTTCCAGCTCGTAATCACCCCATCCAGGGTCGTGCCAATGATGGCGTCATCCGATGACTCCACGATAGCCGCCAAATGGGAATGGATCTCGGCTGCTCGCTTGCGCTCGACCGCGGCGTTGCCCAGCGCCTGCGCTACGTCGTTCACCTCGTCTATGGGCGAAGCCGGGATCTCTTTGATTTCGCCACGTCCCAGAGCCGCTGCTAAGTCAGACAAGGTGTCGATGGAACGGGAGATTCGCCTGCCGAAGCGGGCGGCCAAAAAAATTCCCATCAGGACAAGAACGACTCCTCCTAACATAAGGATCGTGATGGAGCGGCGTGCCAGAAGATCGAGGCTCGATACGGGAACTGCAATGCCCACTGTCCAGCCGGAAAGTTCTGATCGGGCGACAGCGGCATAGGCATCCCTTCCATCATCCAGGACACCGCGCGAGATTCCTTCACGACCTTGATTGTTCGCTGTGGTAAAGGGCGGAGGCGCCGGCTTGCCAAGAAACCGCTCGACATTGTGTGTCCCGGCTATGATGATTTCGTGCCTATCGATGATCGTTGCGTACCAATCGGGAGAAGGTCTTTGCTCCAACAGAAACTTAGAGAGGAATGTCGGCGAGCCGCTGGCTGCCAGAACGTAGCGGATTGTTCCATCCCGGATCACGGGCACATTGAAACTGATTAAGTATTTCTGGCTAACCGTGCCCCAAAGGAGGTTGGAAACGACCGGTCGTTTGGTTTTTGATACTTCTTGAATGGCATCCAGTGCCATGCTCATCGGCATGGGCGAGCCAAAAGGTAGAAGCAGGTCGATGAGCTGTTGGCCCGAGGGCTCCGTCAATAGGATGGTCTCCCAATTCTCGTTTGTTTTCAGGACCTGTTTTGCCTGGTCATAAAATTTTCTCAGATCTCCGGAATCCAGATGCTCCGAAGTGGCGAGCGTCTCCAGGGCGCGGATCGAGGCGAGCAGCTCGCGGTCGATGGCTAACGAAATCGCACGGGAAGTATCCTGGAACTGGTTTTCGGCTGTCCCGTATCGGTTGCTGCCGTGGATGATGACGACCGCGCCGGCAAAAATCAGGACGGGCAGGACCGCGGCAATCACGAGGGCTATTAGATTCGAGCGCAGCTTCATATGACGACAGCCGCCTCACACAGAAAAAAGCCCGACTGGATCATTCCAGTCGGGCTGACTCACCAAAGCTGCTTCCGCCGAGTTCGGCAGAACTCCACAGCCTCTTCTACGCGACTGTAACAGGAGTATCCGCCTCACGGAAAAGACTGTCAAGACGTTCATGGCCTTCGGTCATTCACGTCGCTTGTTCTTTCTCTTTCCCTACCTTTGTGCTAGCAAAATGACCGGATGACATTTCTCGCCCATCTTAGTCAATCCGTCATTCGTTGCCGCAAGTGTTCCCGGCTAGTGCGCTGGCGCGAGCAGGTCTCAAAAAGTCCGCCGCAACGATACCAGGGAGAAAACTACTGGGCCAAGCCGCTGCCCGGATTTGGCGATCCACAGGCCCGCGTACTTATCGTTGGGCTGGCGCCGGCGGCGCATGGCGGTAATCGCACCGGCAGAATGTTTACCGGCGATCGCAGCGGCGATTGGCTCTATGGGGCTCTGCACGCAGCCGGCTTCGCTAATCAGCCCCAGTCGCAGCATCGAAACGATGGACTTAAACTAAAGGATTGCTACATCACGGCGGCCGTTCGTTGCGCGCCGCCGGACAATAAGCCAAGCAGAATCGAATTTGAACGCTGTCGCCCCTACCTGGTCGAGGAGCTGACGTTGCTAAAGAACCTTCGAGTGGTGATCGCTCTGGGAAAGATCGCCTTCGACTCCTTTCTCGCCGCTCATCAAAAAAGTGGCGCCCTTATGCCAAAGCCCCGACCCTTGTTCGGCCACGGCAAATCCGTCGTTTTGCCGAACCGTGTGACGTTGATTTGCTCTTACCATCCAAGCCAACAAAACACTTTCACCGGCAAGTTGACACAACCGATGTTTCAGGCGGTGTTTCGAAAAGCAAGAGAAGTGCTAGAAGGTGAAGCAGAAGGCAGTGGGCAGTAAGCAGTAGGCAGATGGCGCAAAGCGGTAGGCAGTATGCGAAATGAGGGAGCATTGTATGTTGCGTGGTCATCGGGATCTTAAGCTTTATCAGTTGGCTTATCACCTTGCGATGAGGATCTTCAAGGAGTCCAAGCGATTTCCGAGAGAAAGCGATATTCGCTGACCGATCAAATTCGCCGTTCGTCGCGTAGCGTCGCTGTCAATATCGCTGAAAGTTACAGGGGGCGAAAGTATCCAGCGATGTTTGCCAGCAGGATAACTGACGCAGACGCGGAAGCTACGGAAACTGAAGTGTGGATCGATTTTGCGCGAGACTGCGGCTATCTGTCACAAAAGAGTAGCGATGAGTTGTCCCAAGCCTGCCGAGAAGTTGGCAAGATCCTCGGTAGTATTTTAGTCACACCGGAGAAGTTTGTGGGTCAGGCTAAGCGATAACGGCGAACCCGCTGCTTACTGCTTACGGCCTTCTGCTTACTGACGAAAGCATGATATAAGCAATGCCATGAATGCCAGACACGACGACAAATACCGGGACGTTGCAGCCGAACTCAAGAGGAGAGTCGAAGGCGACATTTACTTCGACCGTTATTCACGCCTGCTTTACTCCACCGACGCGTCCATCTATCAGATCGAACCCATTGGCGTGGTGGTGCCGCGCCACAAAGGCGATGTGCAGGCTGTGGTCGAGCTTGCTAATAAATTCAGCGTGCCCGTGCTGCCGCGCGGCGGAGGAACCTCACTGGCCGGCCAGACGGTCGGGCATGCTCTCGTTCTGGATTTTTCCAAGTACATGCAAAACGTCCTGGAGGTGAACCAAGAAGAGCTGTGGTGTCGCGTTCAACCCGGCCTGGTGCAGGACGAACTGAATGCCTATGTGCGATCGATGGGCTTGCAGTTCGGCCCCGACACCTCGACGTCCAACCGGGCGACTATCGGCGGTATGATCGGCAACAACTCGGCTGGCGCCCACTCGCTCACCTATGGAAAAACGCTCGATCACGTCATCGAGTTGACGGTCCTGCTATCGGACGGGAGCGAGGTGGTTTTGAAGGAACTTTCGTCCGACGCGCTGGAGGGCAAAAGCCAAGCCGATAGTTTGGAGGGACGGGTGCATCGCGAGGTGGCGCGTCTCGCACAAGAACACAGAAACGAAATTCTGGCGCGCTATCCGAAGATCATGCGCCGGGTTTCAGGCTATAACCTCGATGAATTCATCAAACCTCAGCCGTTCAACCTTTCACGCATTCTCGTCGGTTCGGAAGGAACGCTGGGCATGGTCGTCGAGGCCAAGATGCGTTTGGTGCCGAAGCCCAAGTGGACGGCCCTCGACGTGATTCACTTCGATGACGATCTGGAGGCGTTGCGAGCGTCGCAAGCGATTCTGGAGACCGCGCCCTACGCCCTGGAGTCGACGGATAAGATGATTCTCAATCTCGCCCGGGGTAACATCGTGCAATCACAGCGTTTGGGATTCGTTCAGGGTAACCCGAGTTCACTTCTCATGGTCGAGTATGCGGGGGACACCGAAGCGCAGGTCAAAGAACAAGTTTACAAACTCGAGGAGGTACGTAAGGCACAGCATATTGGTTACGCCGCGACGCTTGCCTTCAAGCCCGAAGAAGTAAAAGCGGTCTGGGGAGTGCGGAAAGCAGGCCTCGGACTACTGCTCGGTACGAAGGGGGATAAGAAGCCCATCGCGTTCGTCGAGGACACCGCCGTCGCTCCGGCCAAACTGCCGGAGTTTATCAAACGATTCAGAGAAATCATCACGCGCCATGATGCCATCGCCGGCTATTACGGCCATTGTTCTGTCGGCTGCATGCACATTCGCCCGCTCATTGACCTCAAGGAAGCGAGCGAAATGAAAAAGATGGTCTCCATCGCCGATGCGATTTCAGATCTCGTCCTTGAGTTTAACGGCGCCATGTCGGGCGAGCATGGCGATGGCCTGGCGCGCAGCCATTTCAACCAGAAGCTTTTTGGCGCCGTTCTTTATGAAGCGTTTCGCCAGGTGAAGCGGGTGTTTGATCCGAAGAACCTCATGAATCCGGGAAAGATCGTGGATGCTCCCGCCATGACGGAGTCGCTAAAGATCAGTCCGCGGTACCAGACCTGGCAGCCGGAGACGACTTTGGACTTTACAGGGCAAGGAGGTTTTGCCAGAGCGGTGGAGATGTGCAGCGGCATGGGAGAATGCCGCAAAAAGCTCGACGGCACGATGTGTCCCTCTTACATGGGAACCCTCGACGAAGAGCATTCGACGCGCGGTCGAGCCAACGCGTTGCGTGCGGTTCTGTCAGGCAAAGTCCCGAAGGAAGAGTTCACCGGCAAACGGCTCCATGACGTGATGGATCTTTGTCTGGAATGCAAAGCCTGCAAGGCCGAGTGTCCGTCCAACGTCGATATGGCGAAACTCAAGTACGAGTTTCTCGATCATTATCATCGAGTCAATGGTCTGCCGCTGCGTAACCGGCTCTTCGGCGGGATCGAACGGCTCAACCGCATCGGTTCGCAATTTGCGCCGCTGTCGAACTGGGTCGTTGGTTCAGGATTGAACCGCTGGTTGATGGAGAAACTCGCCGGCATTGATCGTAGGAGGCCGTTGCCGCAATTCGCCGGCGTCACTTTCGAAGATTGGTTTGATGGCCGCAAGCCGGAGGGCGACGGTGCGAAGGGGGAGGTCGTCCTGTTTCACGATACTTTCAATAACTTCAATACGCCGAACGTTGCCGTCGCAACGACCCGCCTGCTGGAACGTTTGGGTTACCACGTGCTGCTGGTCAACAAGCGCTGCTGCGGCCGGCCCATGATTTCAAAAGGGATGCTGGGCGAAGCCAAAAACAACGCGGTGTGGAACGTCGATCAGCTCGCTGAATACGCGGAGCGGGGAGTTCCGATTGTCGGCATGGAACCTTCCTGCTTGCTGACCTTGAGAGATGAATACCCGGATTTCCTGCGTACCAACGACGCCAAGCTTGTGGCGCGAAACAGCTTCCTGCTGGACGAATTTCTTTTGCAGGAAAGAGACACGGGAAAAGTGTCGCTGAGCTTCGGAGCCAACGGGCGCAAGGCGCTCTTGCACGGCCACTGCCATCAGAAAGCTCTGGTCGGCACGGTTCCGACTGTCGCGCTGTTGAAAGGGGCGGGCTTCGAAGTGAGCGAAGTGGATTCCGGTTGCTGCGGCATGGCCGGCTCCTTTGGCTTTGAGAAGGAACACTATGATTTATCGCTAACCATCGGCAATCGCAGGCTTGCCCCGGCGGTCAAGTCGGCCAGCGCGGAGGTTGAGATCGTCGCTCCAGGAATCTCCTGCCGCCAGCAGATTGAACACCTCACCGGCCGCAAAGCCAAGCACACGGCGGAGGTGCTCTGGGAAGTGTTGAGTCCTGAGTGATGAGTACTGAGATGCGAAAGAAAGTCGAGAGGTTCGAAGACCTGATCGCATGGCAAAAAGCGCGGCGTTGACATTGAAGATCTATCAGATCCAAGCAAATCTCCAGCTAATGGCGCGAGCAGGAAGGCGGACAGCTACTTCTTTTCTGTCTTGCTCTTATCGTCCGCCTTTGATTTTTCGGCCACTTTTTCCTTGGCCTTATCGGCTTTCATTGTATCTCCTTGAGCCGGTTCGGGCTTTTTCGCGTCAGCCGCTTTGGTCTTTGTCGCTGCTGCTCCCGGCTTGTCGACCGTGGTCTTCCCAGTCGTGGTAACCTCCGAGCGGATCTGTTTCATAATGCCTGGCCCGATTCCAGGAACTTTCTGCAAGTCATCCACACTCTTAAAAGGGCCGTTTTTCGTTCGATAGTTAATGATCTCCTGAGCCCTTTTCTCGCCGATGCCTTTGACCGAAGTGAGATCCTCTTTGGTCGCTGTGTTGATATTGACGGTCGCTATCGCGACGCCGTAGATTGTAAACCACGTCACGAGAGCTAGTAAAAGTTTCTTCATGGCTCCCTCCTTTGTTTTGGTCTTCACTGCCGGAATGGCTTTTAGACGCGCGCGAGTGAAACTACATTCGAACGGTCCGGGTAATAGCTCATGCAATTCGCCCGTGTCAAGTTCCAGTCCGGTACCGCGTGTTCCGGTGCTGATAAATCATGGTAAAGTAAGTTCATGGATCCCATCATCGACCAGGCGAAGCGGAAGGTCGGCGCTTGGGCCGAAAGCCACAAGCACGTCGTGCTTTACGACGAAGAGAGCTCAACTTTTCTCGACGTCGCGTCGGCAAAGCGGATTCAGCTGTCGTGGCGTGACTTAAAAGACTTCGAGGAAAAGATCCATCCTGAGACCAAGGATCATTATCTGGTTTTGCTCTTCGAGAACGATACTCAGATCGCGCTGGTGGATCCTGGAGGAATCGCGTTCGCTCCCTCGACGGAGAACACCGGCGCGCTGCGGGATCTTCCGCCGGTGGTATGCCTTAAAGACTTTTTCGCTCTGAAGGGCCGCGTTGATCACTATCTGTACGATCATCCGGACGAGCCGCCGCCGCGGGAATGCGTGAACTTAGTCATGATCTGCATCGCGACGTTGGACGGCGCCCGCGCCGTGGGCTTTGATGTGGGAGATTTGGAAGGCGAGCTGGAAAAATCGCTTAACGAAATCGAACGGCGGACAGCATGAAAGGTCAGATTGGAGTGATAGAGTAATGGGCTGTTGGGACAGGAAGCGGCGAGCTGCGGGCCAGCCGGGCGCGCGGTTGGCAGCATTAATTGAGCGAGATCTATGGCCGTAATAAGCGAGCTTTGCTGTCCCAAGTGCGAGTATCAGTCTCCTTCAAAGACTGTTTTTCAGTGTCCAAACTGTAAAAGCATTCTTGAGGTGAACGTTGAGATTAATCATCTGACACGCTCCGACTTTGATACGATGCGGCGGAGCCGAGATCGCACGATCTGGCGCTGGTTCGATTTTTTTCCGATTGAAAACCGTTCTTCCATCGTTTCGCTGGGAGAGGGATGCACGCCGTTAATCCATTCCAAGAGACTCGGCGAACATTTAGGACTCTCTCGTTTCTATTTGAAGAACGACACCGTCTTGCCAACTGGCTCGCTGAAGGACCGGAGCAACAGTGTTGGGCTCTCGGTTGCCAAGGAGCTTGGCTTTATGACCGCCACGGTGATGTCGACTGGTAATGCCGCTGCATCCGTCGCTGCTTATTCTGCGGCAGCCGGTTTGAAGAGCGTCGTCATGGTGCCGGCGGGGACGGCGACAACGAAGATCATACAAGCGCGCGCATACGGCGCCACCGTAGTCGTGATCGACGGCGATTTTGATTACGCCGTCGCCAAACTGTACAAGACGGCAGTTCAGGAGTTTGGCTGGTATGACTGCCTGTCGTCGAATCCGTATCGCGACGAAGGTAAAAAGTCGTACGCCCACGAAATGGTCGATCAACTGGATGGCGAGATTCCGGATTGGGTCATTCATCCAACCGCGGGCGGCACTGGCATCTACGCGATGTGGAAAGGGTTCAAAGAATTTCTTTCATTGGGCTGGATCAGCCGCGCGCCGAGGCTTGTGGCGTCTCAAAGCGCAGCAGCAGCGCCGATTGTCGCGGCGTTCGAGAAGGGGCTTAGAGACGTCGAGCCTATTGTGGCGCGGGAAACAATCGCCGAAAGCATCCAGGTCGGAAATCCCGTGTCGTTGGGTTGGCGCGCGCTGGCGGCGTTGCGCGAGTCGAAAGGGACCGCAGTCGCGTTAAGGGACGAAGAAATTCTCCAAGCGCAATCTTTAACGGGTCATCTCGCCGGGCTATTTGCCGAGCCCGCGGCGGCGACTTCCGTTGCCGCGGCAAAAAAACTACGGGATGCGGGGGTGATCGGTCAAAACGAACTCGTTGTCTGCAATCTCACCGGCCACGGTTTGAAGCAGCCGGGCGCGGTTCGGATCCCGGACGAGGCGCTGCGACCGATTGCCCCGACACTGGATGCGCTGCGCGCGCAAGTCAGAAGAGCAGAAAATTAGGTTACGGCTGGCGTTCTGTCGATGGCGCCGGTGATCCGGTTGATGCCGCCGCCCGGGGCGGGCTGCGCCTTCAAGATATCGCCGGCGCCGCCTATCTGGTTTGGTGGGAATGATGGTGTGAGCGGCGCCGGCGAGTCCCAAGGCGAGCAGCGTGCTGAATAGTGTTTGAATGCGCGCGCAACAGCTTCTCGCTCGTGTGTGACGGGATGCGAGGGCTTTCAGCGAGCAAGGAATGTACCAGCCTTCTCTCGAGTTGCAAACTCAATCTAATCAACTGGTTGTGATCACGCCTCGCCTTGATGTTCGTTGGCAAATTGTAAAGAATTTTAGCAGGGGAATTCGAGGGGTCGCCAAAATGATAAAAAAACTTTGAAGAACAGAAGGTTGGGCGTGGTTTTCTGAACGTAAAGTTTCTTTACAAGAATCGGGCTCGAAGGCGAGTTTTACAGTCTTTGCGTTTAATGCGTGAGCAGCTGCGCAAGGTGCGATGGGCATCGGCGCGAGCGCTTCAACCTATCCTACGGGTTTTCCATTGTCGTGAATTCATGGGTAGGGGCGGGTTTAAACCTGCCCCTACTTGTCACACCTTGAAGCCGTGCTCGCGGTACCACTTTTCCGCGCCGGGATGAAGTGGAACATCTCTGGGCGTGGCTTCAGTGTCTTGCCCGAGTTGACCGGTGCCTGTGTAGGAGTTTTCCCAGTAGATTTCGTCTTTGCGCGCGTGAATGGCGTCGACCACTTTGTAGGCGTCGTCATCGGGCAACGACGCTCGCGTGTAAAGCGGCCAGCCGCTGTAGTCGAGGCATTCGTGGTCGGCCTTGAGATGCGGATAGCGGCCCTTGGGAATGACCACTTTGCGCCATCCGAGCGCTTCGAGCTTTTCAAACGCGAGCTCATCGAGCGGCACGGGCTCCATGCCCGCGGCGAGCGCATCGTCAAACCAAAGCACCAGTCCCTCGTCGAATATGGCGTCGATCGTTCCAGCATGCAGCGCGTCCAGTCGCCGCTTGTCACCGGGGCCGCCGTTAAGCTGAAAGCTGCCGCCCCAAGATTCGATATCCTTCAGCAGCATTCCATAGACGGCGAGCGTTTGATCGAGCAACACGCGCGTCGAGTGGGTGGCATCTTCGCGGATGGAGAGACGCAGGGGATATTTTTTCTCTTTGAGATCGGCCAACGATTTCAAACCGGTCCTGGGGTGAATGACGTGGACGTAGCGGTCCCAGGACGGATAGGTTGCCAGAACGCGAACCGGCAACGGCTCGGAAAACAATCCGGTGCCGCGGTAGGCCTGAGTGAGAAAACCCGACGGATTGACCATCGCCATTTCCAACTCGCCGCTGCATACGGCCCGAGCGAGGATCGGCGAACCGGTGGACATACGCAGCCAAGGCTTAAAGTTCTCCGCCGAGCCGCTGCCGATCGAAATGCACATATCGCGTGGGCCGTAATAGGGCGTGTTGGGATCGCCGGCGATATGCAGGCCGATCTCCCAGAGCATCTTCGCTCGTTGAAAGTTTGCGCCGCGGGGAAGGGGTTCCATTGTTTCTACCTCCAGTCAAAACGATTTAATCGTTAGATTATTTTCTTAGACATACTCGTGTCAAACAAAATAAGAGATGTTGTCTCGTTCCTTCGCCGCTTGCCAAAGGACTCAAGATGAGGGGTCACGATTTTCACCCCCACCCTAGCCTAGTCTCTCCCGTCGAGAGGGCAACACATTATGGAGAGGATGGAATAGTTGGTAGAATGGGGTAAAGTTTCAGGGCTTATCCTGTAGCTCGAGCCATTCTACATCCTACTAAGACACATGAGCCTGTCCTGTTATGCCCGGCACATGCTATAAGAATGGAATATCACTTACACGATGGGCACAATGAGCTTCGACCCACAGGCGATTTTTGCCAATCTAACGGAGCAGGAAAAAATCAAAGGACATCACTCGCCGGAAGGGCGAGCGATCCGGACGCTTAGTCGGGCGCTCAACGAACTTTGCCGGAGCTCACGACGACCGCGGTAGACAAGAACTTGATCACGCGGTTGGACGCGGTGCGCCTGCAACGCCTTCACAACATGCGCGCGCGCTCGCCCGACGAGCAGGGCCTTACGGCGCAGGAAGTAAACACTGCCCTTGAGTTTTGTATTCAGCTCGTGGAGAAGCATTGGTAGTGGCGGCGACGGCAGCCGCGGTCGCATGAAGATGCGTATCTCTTTTACCCGTCTTGCATGCTTGTTGGTTTCTGTGGTTTTTGTTGGAGGAGTGATTCACGCCGGGCCAGTTACACTTCAGCAGAACCCGGACGGGAGTCCGGGCGGTGTATCCGGTCCGGAAAGCAACCGAGCCGACAAGAAAAGGCCCCGGAGGTAAGTTCCGAGAAATTTACTCGAAGCATGAAAAGCAATTTTTCAATCTGAACACAATTCGAAAGGAGCGCATCGATGATTCAACTCTATACTTGGAATACGCCGAACGGAAAAAAGGTTTCGATCATGGTGGAAGAAGTCGGAATTCCCTATGAGGTTTATCCGATCAATCTTCAGCAGGGTGACCAGCACAAGCCGCAGTATCTGGCGATCAACCCGAATAACAAGATTCCCAGCATCGTGGATACCGACGGGCCCGGCGGCAAACCGCTGACGTTATTCGAATCGGGAGCGATTCTCATGTACCTGGCGGAGAAGACGGGCAAGTTGTGGCCGCAAGACGTGCGCAAAAGATATGAAGTGATTCAATGGCTCA
>WNFW01001249.1_pt1 | contig 30584 bp, 22 predicted proteins | sample 5400131 | NCBI WGS metagenome assembly WNFW01 (sample SAMN13153362, study PRJNA577476) | soil metagenome | isolation source: 20 cm soil or saprolite under grassland replicate 1 | place: USA:California | collected 2016-06-15 | reverse complement strand
ATGTTCGTCGGAGAGCTCGGGCTTGATGGAGCGCTGCGGACGATGCGCGGCGCGCTATCGATCGCACGTCATGCGCTGCGCGCAGACATGTCGACCCTTGTGCTCCCGGCGCCCAATGTCGCGGAAGCGGCGAGGGTAAGTGCGCTGCGTCTGTCCGCACCACTTACGCTCATGGATCTTGTAAGGGAGCTGCGCGACGGAACGCTCACACCGGCGAGGGAGCATCCTGCAGCGTCGGCGGAACGGACGGATGCAACGGACTTTACCGATGTCGTTGGTCAGCAGGGTGCGAAGCGAGCGCTGGAAGTGGCCGCAGCGGGCGGACACAACGTGCTGTTGGTCGGCCCACCGGGCGCGGGGAAAACCATGCTCGCGCGACGCATGCCGACCATTCTACCGGCGCTCACCGAAGAGGAAGCGCTCGAGGTGATAGCGATTCACTCGGTGGCTGGCGTTCTCGGACGCAGCAGTGTGAATGAAGGAGTCCGCCCGTTCCGAGCGCCACATCATTCGATATCGAGCGCCGGACTCATTGGCGGTGGCTCCCTGCCTCGACCGGGCGAAGTAAGCCTCGCGCACCACGGAGTTCTATTCCTCGACGAGATGCTCGAGTTTCCGCGGCACGTGTTGGATGGACTGAGACAACCGATGGAGGACGCCAAAGTCGTGATCGCCCGGGCGGCACAAGCCGTCACGTATCCGGCGCGGTTCACTCTCGTCGGCGCTTCCAATCCCTGTCCCTGCGGAAAAGCTGGCGAGCCCAATGGAACGTGTAATTGCAGCTCCGCCGACGTAGACCGCTACAACGCTCGCATCTCCGGTCCGCTGGCGGACCGAATCGACATGCACGTGACTGTAGGCGCAGTGGCTCTCCGCGATCTGAGCGGTACAATCAGCGGCGACGCATCCACATCGATTCGCGCGCGAGTCGAGCGCGCCCGCGCGATACAGCGAGAGAGATACCCGCGAACGCAGCGGATATCCTGCAACGCCTACGCAATCGGTCGCTGGCTTGATGCGTATACCCCTGTGCACGCCGAGGCGAGGACGCTGCTTCAAACCGCTGCTGACCGCCTGGGGCTCTCGGCGCGCGGTTATCATCGCGTGTTGAAAGTGGGACGTACGATTGCGGACCTGGAGAATGCAAGCGAGGTTGCTCCCGCTCACATCGCGGAAGCGCTCCGCTACCGCCCCCGCACCGATCCGTCCGGGAGTCTGTCTCGGGCCGGAGCAACCGATCCGTCCCGGAGTCTGTCGGGTCCCGGTGCAATGGACGCGGGAGATGCAGAAAGGCGGAGCGCCCTTGCGGGACGCTCCGCCTTTTAGTCTCCGCCCGAACCCCCAACTCGGAGGCTCGGGCGAAGAAGGTGCTTACTCCTGCGGCGGTACGACTATTCTGTCGCTGCCGATCGTCACGATACGGAAGTCATCGCGACGGTTCTGCTGCCAGCAGGCTTCGTTGTGCTCGGTGCAAACCGGGCGCTCCTCGCCGTAGCTCACGAGGTCGAAGCGATCTGCCGCAATGCCGTGGTCAACGAGGTACCGCTTGGCGCTTGCCGCACGGCGCTGGCCGAGGGCCAGGTTGTACTCGTCGGAGCCACGCTCGTCAGCGTTACCCTCGATCCGAATTCTCATTCCGGGGTTGGCCTGCAGCCACGGAACCTTCGCATCGAGTGTGGTCGCCGCATCCGGTCTGATCGTCGACTTGTCGAAGTCGAAGTAGATCGGGGCGGTGATTCTGGTCGTATCGACCGCGACCACTACAGGCGGAGCAACGCAAGCCGGATCCGTCGCCGCGATGTTCGCGTTGTACGGGCAAACTGCCGGCGGCGGTGGTGGCGGAGGCGGCGGGGGCGGAGCAACGCAATTCGGGCTCGAAGCAGGAATGCTTTCGAGTCCGGCGTACGTGCACATTACCTCCGGACGCGCACCACCGATGAGGAAGCTGAGTCCCCCACGAACATGAATGTTCATGTTCGCGTTGTTCTCGTGGTTTGGCATGTAGTCAACGACACCGTCCACGCGAAGAGCGGTGCGGTTGGCAATACCCAACCGGATGCCGGCGAGACCGCTGACACCGTAGTTGTAGTTGTAGCCAAGATCCCCGTCAGATGCGGTCTTGAACTTGTAACTGGTACGAGTACCACCCAAGCCGAGTATGAACTGACTCTGATGACCCATCATCCGCGCAAACGGGAAGTTGTAGTTCAAGAGCGTCGCGAAAGCGTGCGCATTGACCTTTGCGTACCCGTTAGCCGGCGTGATGTCGTTGTCCTGCGGCGAGTAGTAGCCGTCGCCCTCGATTTCCCACCGCGGATCGGAGAGGAACACGCCGAGGCGTCCGCCGTAGCCGAGTCCATCCTTGGCAACAGCGACGTTGTCGATACCAGCGTGGTCATCGAACCAAGTCCACTGAACGAAACCGCCGAGTTCAACGGTTCCAGGGAGCGGCGCGTCGAGATTGTCCCACCAGACGTACGGAGCGTACATCACCGGATTAGAGGTTGCTCCCCCGCCGAAAAGGTCGCGGAGATCCGGAGAAAGCTGGAGTCCTGCCTGAGCGCCGAAATCGAACTTGCCGCCGTTCGAAGGCAGGTAGTTCACGAGTCCGTCGACACGAAGCGAGACGCCGCCGAAACCGAGATTGAAGCCAGCGAGTCCGTTCGCTCCGAACTGATACGCTGCTCCTCCCTGGTTCTCGTCGCCGCGGAAATTCTCAAGTACGCCGCCAGCGCCGATGTGAATCGACGGCAGGTTGCCGAGCGGGAAACTGTAAACCAGGCGCGCTGCCAGCGCGCTGGCCTTTACACCACCACCAGGAATGCCGATGCCCTGATACCCGCTGCCAGCGGCCTTCGCGGTCGCCGGCGTGTAAGAGCCGTCAGCTTCGACGTTCCAGTTGGGCGCGATAAAAGCACCGACTCTTCCGCCGTAGCCCCACGAATCGCCGAATGCGGTGCTCAGACCCCACTTGCTATCAAAGTGCGTCCACGTGCCGAACCCTCCTACCAGCAACGTACCAGGCGACTGCGCCGCCGCCGTTCCGCCGAGGAGTAAGGCCGTCATCGCGCAGACGGTCCAACTTCTTCTCAACATGATTGGTTCCTCTCAAAGGGTGGAGATACTTTGCAGCGGTTACCGCGGTTGCACGTTGCGTCGTGAGGCAGGATGCGTGCCCAGTGAGCGCGCAAGCACTCTCCAGACCGACCGCCTCACAAACGGACAAACTAGCAAGTCTTTTCCGAGGCGCTAGTGATGCACGCCCATGAAAACATCGCGACAAACATTCGTCACGCTCCGGCGATTTGCGGCAGCGATAACCGTTCTCGTCGTGGCCCAAACGGCTTGCAAGTGCCACGCCAGCCATCAGTATGGGCGGGCAAATGCACGACTTTAGAAGGAAATGCCGGATTTATGCCCGCCAATCCGGCCTTTGTGGACCGCGCAGTTCGCGATGCCGGACTTCTGCTTAAGAAGCGCGACCTCTGCTACGAAACAACGCGCCGCCACCAGCGCCCGCGCTGGCGCGCCAACACTTTTGCCGTCGCCGTCTCCCACGCTTTTTTCATTTCAGCTCCGTCGGCAAACCGATCTTCCGGCTTCGCCGCAAATGCGGTACGAAACCAGTTTGCGAGCACGGTCGGAAAAGATGCGAGGTCGGCGCGCTCCGCCAGCTGCCTTGCCAGGATGCCCTTTGCATCGTCCTCGCCAAACGGCGCATCACCAGTGAGCGCGAAATACACGATCGCGGCTAACGCGAAATAATCGGCGGCAGGTCCCTGCTGTTCACCGAGCAGCTGCTCGGGCGCCGCGAACGCCGGCGTACCGGTGGTGCCGGGGAGATCCTCGCCGGTGACGTTGGCAATTCCAAAATCCGTAATGCGCCACCGTCCGTAACGATCGATGAGAATGTTTTCGGGCTTGAGATCGCGATGGAGAATCCCGTTCGCGTGCGCAACGACGAGGCCATCGAGAACCTGGCACACGTGATCCGCGATCTCGCCGAGTTGTCGGGGACCGGACCGCTGAACGAGACTCGCGATGCTTCCCTCCTCAGCGAGCTCCATCGTGTACCACGACAAGCCTCCGCTCGAATCCCAATCATAAATCGGCACGATCGCCGGATGCGCAAGCTGCGCCGCGAGCTTCGCTTCGCGCCAGAAGGCCCGCACCGCTTTGTCGTCGCGCGCAATCGCCGGATGCAGTGCCTTGAGTGCCACCTCTCGCTCGAGCGATAGATCGCGCGCGCGCCACACGGTGCCGAACGCGCCGCTACCCAGCTTCGACAGGATTTCGTAATCGTCGCCCACCGCCCAACGCATGCGCGTCTCAGCGGATTCGCTCCGGTCGCGATCTGGCTCGCCGCGCACCATGAGCACCGAGCGCGCAGGATCTCCGCGCTCGACTGCGCGTAGGAGAATCGCGAGCGACGGAAATCGATCGTCGGGATTTTCGCTGAGCGCACGGTCAAGCGCCGATGCGAGCGCTTCAGGAGTCTCCGGCCTTACCAGCTTGATTGGAGGAACGCCGCGCGGCGGCGGAGTTTCCCCCGTCAGCGCGGTGAAGCACATCGCGGCCAGCTGCCACTGGTCGCTGGCCGGAGTCGGAATCCAGCCAGTGGACTTCCACTCCGGAGGCGTCGTCAGCAGCTCGGACCGTAACGGACGCGTCGTCTCGGGGGAGAGCGCTTCGAGCGGTCCGCTGCCCGGCCGAACGTCGACCGGAACTGCGTCGCGAGGGACCGCCCATTGCCACTCGAGCATCCAGAGGCGACCCGTGGGTGTCGTCCATAACGCATCGCCGTTGAGGCCGCCATGCGCGATACCCGTCTCGTGCAGGTAAGCGAGCGTCGAGCATGCCCCGCGAAGCATCTGAAACACGTACGGAATGTCGGCCAGCCCAAGACGGGCCAGACGTGCACGAACGGTCTCGCCGGTTATCCACCGACGCAGATATCCGGGACCGCGACGGACATCGCGGTACGCAGTCCAGTAGTGGTACGTCGTTGGAATCGACGGATGGCTGCGATGAGCGAGCTGCTTGGCCTCCTCGAAGAGCCAGGCTGCGTGAGCGGGATCGGGTGCCGTCACCAGCGACAACGAGCGCCCGAGCGCGTCGACGACTTCCTGGTAATGCCGGTAGTCGCCGACCATTCCGCCCGGGCCCCACGACCAGTCCGGTGGCAGCTGCCAGTCGGCAATGTGGCTCGGCAGAATCTTCGTCGCACGCGGCGTCACTACGCCGCGATTCACCGCGCTCATGCCACGCTCCGCGCCAGAAGTATCACCACTCTCGCCCCGTTCCCCTCTTCACTGGTGATCGCAACCTCACCGCCCCACGCCTCGATCAGTCGGCGACTCACGGCCAGTCCCAGTCCGCTGCCCGTCGTGCGCGTCGAGAAGTGCGGCTCGAAAATCCGTGGGAGCACCGAGCTTGGTATTCCGGACCCGTCGTCGACAGTCTCGATCATCACTCTTCGTTCTTCCTCCGTTACGGTGACATCGACATGCCGCGCGCCGGCGAGACGCGCGTTCTCGAACACGTTGAGCAGCACGTCCCGCATCTCGTCTTTTCTCGCCATACCCCACACCGGCCTGTCAGCACCGCGCAGCTGCCATTTCACTTTTCGATCACCCATCTGCTCGAGCGCCAACACGTCCTTCACGATCGTGGCGACGTCGACGTCGACCGCCGGTGGTAAGTCGGCTGGTGCGCTGCCATAGCGACTGAACGAGCGCGCAATTTCATCGAGACGGTCTATCTCGGCGAGAATTCGCCGCACGTTGTCGTTCAGCACCGTGTCGTAATCGATGCGGGGATCGCTGCGCGCGCGACGCAGATGCTGGACACCCAGTCTAATCGGTGTAAGTGGATTCTTGATCTCGTGAGCCACTTGCCGCGCCATTTCGCCCCACGCGAGGACTCGCTCGGCCCGGGCTACTTCGATCCTGCTGAGCTCGAGATCTCTCGCCAATCGCTTCGCCGCGATCCCACTGAGCCATAGAGCGGCGAGGGCGCCGGCTGCGGTAGCGAAAAGCACGAGCATCCCGAGATCGCGGCGGCGCCTGTCCAGCGCGAGGTCATCGCTGCGGGCTGGCGCCCCGAGGACGTACCGCTCCTGCCCCGGACCGAGCGCCGCGTTGTAGCCAAAAAGGACTTTCGCCATGCCCAGCTTCGCTTCCCACGCAGCCGAGATCTCGCCCGCGCCGGCTAAACTCAATTCAACCGGCGGAGGCAAGGTCCGCCCCGTCGGAGCAAGCGCATCGAGTAGGCTATCGCTGGTCCGCTCGAGGAATCCGTTTGCATAGAGGAAGAGCGGAGTATCGAAGCGGCGAGCGGCTCCCGGCAGCTGGCCGTACTCGTTGGCGGCGGTCACCGCGTGCAGCGTCTCACGAACGAGGACTTCGCGAGTTTGCAGGTCATCGCTCCGCAATCTCTTGTACGACCACAACGCGAACACGACAGCGGGTATCACGAAGAAAGCGAAGAGCGCCAAAGTGAGTCGCGCGTGATACGTATAAATCCATCGCCCTGCGCGAACACGAAGCCACCTCAGGAAACCCCTTTCAGCCAGCGCGCCGAGGAGCCAGAAAAGGCCGGCGACCGCCAGGTCGAGGAGCAGGACCAGAGTCCCGCGTTCGGCGCGGGCCCAGGCGGAGCGGAGATCTATTTCCACATGTGCGCGCACTGTTCCGGCGCTTGTCGCAATCAGCCGGTCGCCATGAAGCTCGTCACCGTCGCGGCGCCAGGACATTCGCACCGTGTCAGCGTGGACCGCAGGCGCAACGTCGGTCAGCGCGACCACATAGGGCGGGTCGCCCCCCGCCGGCGGCGCCATCCCCAACAAGGCGGAGTATGGGTTGGCAGCGAGAAGACGTGTCCGCGGCAACACGAGGATCGATGTGGCACCACCCAGCGGATGCGCGACAGCGGCCAGAATTTGAACGCCGGTTGGTCCAAGTATGCTGCGCGACACCGTCTGATGTGTGCCGATCGCCTCCTTTACCGCGCTCAACACCGCGGCAGAATCCGGCTCGGCCGGTGCGACCGCGAACTCGGAGACCTGATTCCCATTCTTGTCCCAGGCGGCGAGAGTCGCTGGATACTCCGCCGACGCGAGATCGGACGCGGCGTAGGCCTTCAGCAGATCAGCCCGACTGCGAGGTGGCGCGGATTGCGCGAGCGAGTTCACGAAGCGACGCGTAAGCTGTAGCGCGTAATCGTCGACGTGGCTGAGCGCCGCAACGTCCTGCTCCGCGAGCTGCATACGCTGGCGCGAAGTCGTCGACGAGAGTCCGGCGAGGGCGACAATCGCGGCTATCGAGGCGATAGCGAGGGCAGCGCGAAAGCTGACGGTCCCGGTCCTGCCGAATGCCAGACGCGACATCCAGTACGCGGCAAGCAGCACCGCGAACAGGAAGAGAAAGAGAGGAATCTCCCACGAGAGCCACAACCCCGGCGTGGAACCCCACGGTGGTTGCCCAATGCCGCGCACGATATTCGATGCGAGCGGGATACCGATGCCGAGCGTCGCCAGCGCTCCGAGCGCCGCGGCCGCGCGCGGCCAGCGTGACTCGGGCCGACCGCGAATCACGGCGTAAACCGCCAGCAGCACGAGTGCCGTGCTGATGCAAAGCGCGCCGGCGTTTGCGGTGAGCGGACCACCGAGTCGCGAAAAATAGTAGGCGGGGTCGAAGATTCGCGCGCTGTTCGAAAACGAGTTCCACGGAACAAGTGCCGTGACCCCGAGGGCAACCGCAACCACGAATAGTCGTTCCGCCAAAGCGTGTCGATCTCTCCAGGCATAGAGGAGAAATGCGAGCAAGAAGATGACGAGCGCGATGGTTCCCCGGGCGCGTAGCATCGATGCGCGATGAAAGTTCAATTCTTCGGGGGTGGCAAGACGCGGCAACGCCCGGAGGATCGGCGTCTGATTGGACGCCAGTACTATCGGTCCGCCACGGAGATTTGTCGGCGATGAGAATTCGTAGGACGCGACACCCTGCATCGGTGCGAGGCGGGCATCGATCGATTCCGTCAGTCTATCCGCTGGGGGAGCTGCGTACAGCACCGCCGAAGCGACAGCCCGACGGCCATCGTGAGTCTTCACCACGTTGAGCGTCGTGTAAAACGGACTGAACGTCGCGCTCACCGGCCTGCTGAGAGAATCCGGATCGATCCGCATTTCACCCGACCAGGCGAAAGCGCGCGTTCGGTCGTACAGGACTACCGACTCACCACCCCAGAGCGGAGATCTGGCTGAGAGAAAATCGAACGCGGCTTGCCGGTCGGCTGGCGCGTCGAGGGCTTGTGTCGCGCGGTCGGCGAGTCGCTGGCGCGCGTCGTTCAGCTCCCGCTCGAGAGCTCGAAGCGCGCCTTCCGCGGCGCTTAGTTGCTCCCGTCCGTTCTGGGCAAGCGGGCCCTTGGTTCGCGGTAGCGCGGGAGTTCTCACCCACATCGCAATCAGGAACAGCGGAATCGCAGCGCCGGCCAGGATTGCGCGCCGTGCCGGACGCCCGCTTCTTACATTAGGACTTCCAGCTGATGCGATGACCCTTCCCTCCCCCATTCCGGTTTCCAAGCCCCTTCGGGTGAAGGAGCTCAATCCAGCGCAGGTCACTGCGATCCTTGGCAATGATCCGCGGCTGATCATACCCATCGGCACGTGTGAGCAGCACGGGCCTCACATGCCGCTCGGTTGCGACACTATTATCGTCGAGCGAATGGCAGACGATCTGTCCGCAGAATATGGCGTGTTGCGCGCCCCGACGGTGGAGTACGGAGTGAACGTCGACACGGAACGCGGCTTCACTGGCAACGCGTCGCTGAGGAAGAAGACACTTCACCGAATGCTCAACGACCTCATCGATTCCTGGGAGGCGACCGGCGTCCGTGAATTCATTCTTCTCACCGCGCACGGGCACGATCCGCATCAGGAGGCGCTTGCAACCGTAATCACCACCGCCGCGCGAGTGAGAGTGGTAGACATCTTCGGCGTAAATCTGTCGGACCTGCTCGAAGGGCAAAGGGAAGCGATGCACGGGGACGAGGTTGACACGTCGATCATGCTCTATCTGGCGCCCGAAATGGTGAACCTCGATCAGGCGCAGGACTACATGATGTCGCGCGAACAGCTGAGGCGGTACCGGCGCGGTTGGCTGACAGTTCCGAGCGGAAGCGCGGGATCCATAGGCAGGCCCTCGCTCGCTTCGGCGGAGAAGGGCAGACGCATTTACGAGCGCATCTACTCAAAGATCAGCGATCGGATCTTCCTGGCGCCGGCGCCGACGGAGTGACAATCGGCGTCCTTTAGGGTACCACTCGGATAGGTACGGCTCGGATAACGCTCCGAACGCCGGCGCTGTTCTCATCGTGCGCTGGATAAAGCTCCGAACGCCGACGCAGCTCCTTAATTCAATCTTAAGGAAACTCGGTGTGTTCGAGCCTGAAACTCTGTTATATAGTTGCCCGTACGTTTTACAAAAGCTCACCTCTCCCACAATGATAAGAAAACTGCTTTTCATAAGCCTAGTCGCAGGCGTCACGCAGGCATCTGCCCAGGTGGCAAGACAAGATTCGGCCCCCCAGACGCTGACGATCGATCAAGCCATCGAGCTCGCGCGGCGCAACAATCCGGCTCTCCAACAAATCCAGAACAACCGCATCGGCGCTCGCGCCGCCGTCCGCAGCGCGTACGGCGCCCTTTTGCCGAGCGCTGACGCATCGCTCAGCATGCAGCGCCAGCAGGGCGGCCAGCAGATTTTCAGCGGCACGAGCCTCGGCGCGAGCTCTGACGTCAACCAGTCCAACTACCAGATTGGGCTAAGCTACCGGCTCAACAGTGCCACGCTGGTGACACCGAGCCTGCAGCGCGCGAATCGCGACGCGGTCGAAGCCGACATTACCGGCGCGACGGAAACGTTGCGCAGTAACGTCTCGCAGCAGTACTTGTCGGCGCTCCAGGCCGAGGCGAATGCGGATCTCCAGGATTCACTGGTCGTCGCGTCGCAGCAGGAGCTGATTCTCGCGCAAGCCAGAGAGATCGTCGGATCCGGTACGCAGCTCGACGTCCAGCGGGCCGAAGTCGCGCTCGGCCTTCAGAGAGTTCAGGCGCTCAAGGCGAGAAATCAGGTCGAGATCGAAAAATTGAGGCTGTTTCAGCAGATGGGAACACCGGAGCCGGCGAATGTGAAGCTGGTGAACCAGTTTCCAGTTACTCCGCTCGCTTTCAACCTGCAGCAGCTGATCGAGTCCGCGCACACTCAGAATCCGGGAGTTCTCGCTCTCCGGTCAAGAGAGCATGTGGCTGACCTGAACGTGAGGCGAGAAAAGGGCGAGTACTCGCCAACCTTGTCTCTTTCGACGGGCATAGGTGGCTACACCTATGGCTACGCGAACTCCAACTACCCGGTTCAGCAGGCCGCGGCGCAACTCGACGCGTCGCGCGCCAGCTGCATACGAACGGAAGAAGTTCGAGCCGCGCTCAATCTCTCGAACCAGTTGGCCGAGTGCAGCGCAATGGCTTTCACGAGCGCAGAGGCGCAGGCGATCCGTAACAGCAACGCGAAGTTCCCGTTCAGTTTTACGAAATCTCCCCGGTCGATCTCGGCGTCATTGTCGCTGCCGTTGTTCGACGGGTTTGCACGTGAACAGCGTCTTCAGGAAGCAATGGCCAGCCGTTCCGACGCGCGCTACAGCGTAAGGGCGAGAGAGCTCGCGCTCACGGCCGATGTCACTGCTGCTTACCTGACGCTCGTGACGGCGGAGAAGACAGTCACGCTGCAGGAACAGAACGCGGCAAAGGCGAAGCAGGAGCTCAAACTGGTTCAGGACCGTTATAGAATCGGGGCGACGACGTTCGTCGACCTGACGGAGGCGCGCGCAACCTACGAGCGCGCCGAGAGTGACCGCATCACCGCCGTTTATGACTATCACAAAGCCTTCGCCGCTCTCGAGAGCGCCGTCGGTCATCCCCTTCGCTAATCGGATCGACAAATGAAGAAAAGAACCAAGTGGTCAGTTGCCGGCGCGATCGTTTTAGCGGTCGTCATTATCGGCGTCACGAGCGCGATGAAAGGCCGCAACAAGGCCACTGAAGTGCGCATGGAAAAAGTTCAGAAAAGGGATCTCGTCGCTTCGGTGACGGCGAGCGGTCAGGTTCAGCCCCACACAAAGGTCGACATCAGCGCCGACATCAGTGGGCGCATCGTACGCCTGGCGGTGAAGGAAGGCCAGATGGTGACCAAAGGCCAGTTCCTGCTCGAGATCGATCCTTCGCAATACCGGGCGAACGTCGAGAGAGCCACGGCGGCGGTGGCGTCGGCGCGCTCACAAGCGGCGCAGGCCAAGCCTGCGCTTGCTCAGGCACAGCGCAACTTCGACCGTCTGATGGCGCTCAAGAAGGCGAATCCGACGCTCGTTTCCGATGAGCAGATCGAGCAGCTCCGCACGCAGGTCGAAGTCGCCCAGGCACAACTGGAGGCGGCGACCCACGCGATCGATCAGGCGACAGCCTCTTATCGTGACGCTGCCTCGAGTCTGAGCAAGACGACGATCGTCGCTCCGATGAGCGGCCGTGTGACGCGCCTCAATGTCGAGCAGGGCGAGACGGCTATTCAGGGCACGTTCAACAAGGACGCGGCGACGATGCTCACGATCAGCGACATGAGCGTCCTCGAGACGAAGGTGAAGGTCGACGAGACCGACGTGTCACGCATCAAGATCGGCGATTCCACGGTTGTGCAGCTCGACGCATTTCCGGACACCACGTTCATCGGCCGTGTGTCAGACATCTCCAACAGCTCGGTCAAGGGAGCGAGCACTGGCGGCACGGGTGGCTCGGCTGACCAGGCGATCGATTACGAAGTTACGATCCAGCTGCTCAACGCGCCGGCTGAGACGCGCCCCGATTTCTCGTCGACCGCCAAGATCATCACGTCGACCAGAAATAACGTGCTGTCGATTCCGATCATCGCGCTCACCGTGCGCGAAGACAGCGTGAAGCCTGACACCGCGCTTACGCTTGCCAGGAAGGCGCCGTCGAAGCAGGTCGGCAAGCGCGACGTCGAGGGCGTGTTCGTGGTCGGCGCGAACAACAAAGTCGCCTTCCGCCCCGTAAAGGTTGGTATCGCGGGCGAGAAGTATTTCGAAGTAGTGAATGGTCTCAAGGAAGGCGAGAACATCGTTGGCGGGACCTATCAGGCGATCCGCGAGCTCAAGGACGGCGCAACCGTGCGCGCGCAGAAAGAGCAGCCGAAGAAAGCCGGCGAAACGGCAGTGGACATCGCGATCCGTCGTAATGAGTACGTCGCGATCATGGGTCCGTCGGGCTCAGGCAAATCGACGCTCATGAACCTTATCGGCTGCCTCGATACTCCGAATGCCGGCGAATACTGGCTGGCCGGTGAGCTCGTTTCCGACAAGGACGAGGACGAGCTCGCGCGGGTCCGGAATCGCGAGATCGGGTTCGTGTTTCAGACCTTCAACCTGCTGCCACGTGCTACCGCGCTGCACAACGTCGAGCTTCCACTCGTGTACGCCGGCGTTGCCGCCGACGAGCGCAGAAAGCGCGCAACCGAAGCGCTCGAGCGCGTCCAGCTGGGCGACAGGGTTCAGCACAGACCAAACGAGCTGTCGGGCGGGCAGCGCCAGCGCGTCGCCATCGCCCGTGCTCTCGTCAACCAGCCGGCTATTCTCCTCGCCGACGAACCCACGGGAAACCTCGATTCAACGACCTCCGAAGAGATCATGCGCGTTTTCGAGGGTCTCGCCGAGCAGGGCCAGACCGTCATCATGGTAACCCACGAGTCTGACATCGCGGCCCACGCGCGGCGCGTGATCGTCCTCCGCGACGGGCTGGTCTCGAGCGACGACAAGCGCGCGACCTTCATCAAGTCTGCCGGGATCGCTCCGCCGAATCTGAACCGCAAGGACTGACAATGCCGTTCGTCGAGGCGATTTGGCTCGCTCTGGCGCAGATCCGCGTTCAGAAGCTGAAAAGCTTTTTCACGCTGCTCGGCGTCTGCATCGGCGTGATGTTCCTGATCGCTGTCATCTCCATCGTGCAGGGTATGAGCAGCTACATGGAGAACGACTTCGCGGCCAAGATGCTCGGCGTGAACACTTTCACGCTGCGGCGCTTTCCGTGGTTCGGTGATGGCGCGAGCTCCGAGGAAGAATGGCGCACCTGGCTCAGACGGCCGCGCATCTACCACTCTGATTTGCCGCTCGTGGCGAGCGTGCTGCCGGCCGACTCCAGATACGCGGTCGAGAGCCAGGAATATCTCCAGGCGCAGACGCAGTGGGCGCGGCCGAAGCAAGTCGAGGCGCACGCCGTCGACGGCGACTACTTCACGATCAAGAAATACGACGTCGCACGCGGACGGCTGTTCACGCAGCAGGAGTCGTCCCTGGGCGCGCCGGTCGTGGTAATCGGAGACGAGGTCGCGAAGTATTTCTTCAAGGATCTCGATCCTCTCGGACGTCAGCTCCGGATAAAGGGGATGCCATACCAGGTCATTGGCGTGCTGGAGAAGCAAGGGTCCGTCTTCGGCATTTCTCTGGATCGAGTAGCCATCGCCCCGTATAACTCGCCGCTCCACCACTTCACCAATCCACGCGGCGACGTCGACGGAATCATGGTTCAGACGCCGACATCACTCACGATGACGGACGCGATGGAGTCGGTGCGCGAAGTGATGCGCGGCCGTCGCAAGCTCAGACCCGGCGAGCCCGACAACTTCTTCATGGAGACATCGGCGAGTGCGCTCGCGTTCATGGACAAGCTGAAGAAAATCATGACGATGGCCGGCACCGCGTTCCCGGCAATCGGACTGATCGTCGGCGGTCTGGTGATCATGAACATCATGCTGGTCGCCGTGGCGGAGCGCACGCGCGAGATCGGGATTCGCAAATCGCTTGGCGCCCGGCGGCGTGACATAATGCGACAGTTTCTGGTTGAGGCCGCGACGCTCAGTACGCTCGGCGCGGTAATCGGCATTCTGCTGGGTATCGTGATTGCCAAAGTCATCGAGTGGAAGACTCCGCTGCCCGCTGCGATCGCACCCTGGTCGATCGTAATGGCCACCCTGCTCGGAACTGTGGTCGGGATAATTTCCGGCGTCTACCCGGCACGGCGTGCGGCATCGCTCGACCCGATCGAAGCTCTGAGAAAGGAATAGCGATGCGGATCGGACAGCGAATTTTCAACGCGCTCGAGGGCGTCGGGATGGCGGTCGACTCGATCCGCGCGAACAAGGTACGAGCCGCTCTCACTATCATGGGCGTCGCCATTGGCGTGTTCGTAGTCGTCGCGATGTCTTCGGTAGTGCGAGGCATCAACGAGAGTTTTGCCAAGGATCTCGAAGCCGCGGGCCCGACTTCATTTTACATCTATCGACGTCCGATCAGCGGATTCGAGGCCTGCGACGGGTCTGACGAAACATGTCCGGAACGGCGTAATCCAGCTCTGACCATCGAGGAAGCGACGTCAATCGAGCGTCTGCCGACGATCAAGGCTGTCACGGCACACCTGGGGAGCGGTGCGAAGTTCACCTACAAGGACAAGCAGGTGAACACCGGCATGGAGATCTACACTCCGAATTGGGTGGACGTGGATGGAGGGGACATCTATCCAGGCCGCAGCTTCACCTACGCCGAGAACAGTACCGCAGCACGCGTGATCATCGTCAACCAGAAGTTGGCCGAGCGGCTGTTCGGAAGCTCCGATCCGATGGACAAGATGATCGGCGTTGACGGAGTCGCGTTCCAGGTAATCGGCGTGTACCACTACACGGCGAGTCCGATGGGGACGCCGACTTCGGCTGGCGGCGGTGATCAGGCCAAGGCGATCGTGCCGTTCGAGTCCGCCCGGCGCAGCCTGAATCCGTGGATGCGGGGCGTCGACTTCATCGTGAAGCCCGAGCCGGGGGTCACGACGGAAGAAGCAACCGACGATGTCACCGCGCTCCTGCGCGCCCAGCGCGGCCTTCGCGCTACCGCCAAGAACAACTTCGAGATCATAACGCAGGACCGCTTGATGGGGATTTACAACAAGCTATTCGGGACGTTCTTCGTCGTCGGACTCGCGCTGTCGTCCGTCGGACTGCTCGTCGGTGGCGTTGGCGTGGTAGCGATCATGATGATCAGCGTCACCGAGCGCACTCGAGAGATCGGTGTCCGAAAAGCGCTCGGCGCAACGAAGAGCGCGATCCTGTGGCAATTCCTGGTCGAGGCGGCGACTCTCACCAGTATCGGCGCCGCGATCGGGCTCGTGCTCGGCATTCTGGTCGCGTTTGGGATCAAGACCGCCTTCCCTGCCGTGCCCGCTTCGACACCGTTGTCAGCGGTGGTCGCAGCGCTGGCAACCAGCGCATTCACGGGAATCCTTTTCGGGCTACTGCCCGCGGCACGAGCCGCGAGGCTTGATCCGGTAGAAGCGCTGCGCTACGAATAAACGACGAAAACTCCGTAGCGCGACCGGCGGCCCCATCCGAAATTAGGGCATGCGTTTCTCTGACGTAATCACAACCGCCCTCCAGCAGATCCGCGTCAACAAGCTGCGGTCGTTCTTTACGCTGCTCGGAATCATCGTGTCGGTGGCGTTCCTCGTTGCCGTCGTGGCGATCATCTCGGGCATGAACGCGTACGTGAAGGAGAACCTGGCCAGCGCCCTCATTGGCGCCAACACTTTCCAGGTCAGACGTACTCCGATTCGCATCGGATTGTTCGACGACGAAGAATGGCGAAGGCTGCAACGACGCCCCCGCATCACGGAAGCTGACGCCGAGGCGGTGATGGCCGCCGTGCCGGAGGCGGTCGCGGTCAGCATGCAAACCGGCTGGCCCGTTCCCATCGCCGACCTCGTTTGGAGGAACAGGACGCAGGCGGACGTTGCAATTTTCGGAATCACCGCCCCGTACCAGGTCGTTCAGGACTACGTGTTTGCCAGCGGACGTCCGATCAGCGACATCGACGTTCGCGACCACCATTCCGTCGCCGTAATCGGGGCGGACATCGCCGAGAAGTTGTTCGAGAACATCGATCCGGTCGGTCAGGACATTCGAATACTTGGCCAACGTTTCACCGTTGTGGGAACGATCGCCAAAAAAGGGCGCGTGCTCGGACAGTCATTCGATGGCTTCGTACTGTTGCCTTTGCCGAACTTCGAGATGGTTTTTGGTCGCCGGAAGACCACCAACGTCTCGGTGAAGATGCCGAGCGCCGACCTGGTGCCGACTGGAATGTTGCGGGCCGACGAGGCGATGCGCGTCGCACACCATCTGCGACCAGCTGACGAACCCGATTACTCCGTCGAGACGGCAGATGCGCTGGTGGCGTTCTGGAAGAACCTCACGCGCATTCTTTTCTCGGTTATTCCAGCCATTGTTGCCATCGGTGTGGTGGTCGGCGGAATTGTCATCATGAACATCATGCTGATGTCTGTGACGGAGCGCACGCACGAGATCGGGGTGCGCAAAGCGATGGGCGCCAAGCGGGGCGACATCCAGCGCCAGTTTCTCGTCGAGGCGATCGTGCTTGCCACGATTGGCGGGATGTTCGGGGTCGCGTTCGGCTGGGGACTGGCGAGTCTGGTGAGCCTCGCATCACCGCTACCAGCGCGGGTCAGTCTCTGGTCGGTAATGCTCGCCGTCTCCCTCGGCGCCGGAGTCGGCGTGATCTTCGGGGTCTACCCGGCGTCACGCGCGGCGCAGCTCGATCCGATCGACGCGTTGAGGGCGGAATGATCATCACCGAAAAAATCGCCAGCAACATTCAAATCGCCCTCGACACGTTGCGGGCAAACAAGCTGAGATCGGCCCTCACCATCCTCGGCGTCGTCATCGGGGTTTCGACGGTGATGACGATGGCGGCCATCGTCCAGGGAATTCAGGACCAGATCGTTCGCACAATCGAGATCGCGGGACCGACAACGTTCTACGTGGTGAAAGTATTCTCACAAACGCCAGTAAATCCCGATCGCCTGCCGAAATGGATTCGTGTGCGACCAGATCTGGTCCAGGCGGAAGCCGACAGAATCAAGCAGCTTCCCGAAGTTTCGTACGCGGCAATCTGGGCGCAGGACAATGGGAGACTCTCGTACGAAGCGCAGCGAACGCAGAACGTCCTCGTGATGGGCGCCGACGATCGCTACCAGGAAATCCAGGGTGGCGAGCTCCTCGACGGGCGCTGGTTTACGCCAGCGGAGCTTGTTGCCGGATCCGCCGTGGTGGTCCTGGACGAGAATGCGGCGAGGAAGTTGTTCGGCCGAGAATCAGTTCTCGACAAGCAGATCAGGATCAGCGGGCGTCCCGCTCGCGTGATTGGTCTCTATGCGCAGCCGGAAAATATTTTCTCGCCACCGGGGCAGGACATCGGGGCGATCATTCCATACCAGATGATGGACCACCAGTTCACCATCGATAAGACAAACGCGCTTTATATCCCGGTCAAACCCAAGCCGTCCGTCACGACACAAGAGGCACAGGAAGCAGTAACGATCGCCCTGCGCGAAATGCGCAAGCTGCGACCCGCCGACAAGAACAACTTCGACCTGATCACTCAGGACCAGATCCTCGACACCTTCAACAAGATTACCGGAGTTTTCTTTCTGGTGATGATCGTGTTGTCGAGCGTCGGCCTGCTGGTCGGCGGCATTGGCGTGATGGCGATCATGATGGTGTCGGTTACGAGTCGCACCCGAGAGATCGGCATTCGAAAGGCGTTGGGTGCAACGCGAAAGGAGATTCTTTTCCAGTTCCTCGTCGAAGCGGCGACCCTCACCGGATTCGGCGGCGCACTCGGCATTCTCATCGGCCTGACCTTCGGCCGGCTTGCCACACTGGCAATGAAGATCGATGCCGGAGTCCCAGTCGGACTTACTCTCGTCGCAGTGCTGGTATCGGTCAGCATCGGCCTGGTGTTTGGTATACTGCCAGCGCAACGAGCAGCGAAGCTCGATCCGATCGCCGCGCTTCGCTACGAGTAGCGCTCTGAATTCGGACATATCCGCGTTTCGCGGGGGCGCGTAACTTTCGCCCATGACACGCGTTGACATTCTAGCGATCGCCGCCCATCCCGACGACGTCGAGCTGATTTGCGGCGGAACGCTGATCCGCGCGCAAATGCTGGGGAGATCGACCGGGATCCTTGACCTCGCCGCTGGGGAGCTCGCGAGCCGCGGAACTCCGGAGCTTCGCGCGCAGGAAGCTGCGAAAGCCGCAACGGTGATGGGCGTTACGGTGCGGGAGAACCTGGGACTTCCGGACGGCGGAATTCAGAACACTCCGGCGACGCGCGCGCAGATAGCAGTCGTCATCAGACGGCTTCAGCCGCGAATAGTGATCACCCATTCGTTGCACGGCCGCCATCCGGACCATCCTATCGTTGCCCAGCTCGTGCGCGACGCGTGCTTCGTCGCCGGCCTCAAGAAAGTCGAGCCGAAGATCCCGCCGCATCGCCCGCTGAAGGTGCTCCATGCTCTGTCATTTCGCGAAGACCACCAGAAGCCGACGTTCGTCGTGGACATCAGCGAGGCGTTCGAGAAAAAGCTCAAAGCGATTGGATGCTATAAGTCGCAGTTCGGTGATGCTGTGCAGGCCGGAGAGGTTTACCCCAATGGAGAGCCACTCCACGATCTGATCCGCCACCACGCGGCGCACTATGGCTCGCTGATTCGCTGCCGGTACGGCGAGCCGTTTCACACGACCGAGACAATGCGAGTGGACGATGTTGCCGCGCTCGAGGTCTCAACATTTTGATGGGCAAAGGTCGCAAGAGCGCGCCCGCCACGACGCGAATCCAGGTGGATAAGAATCGCAAGGGCGTTCGGATCTCGCCAGAAAGCAAAGCGGACGACGAGGTCACCTACCCATCGTACCTCGCTCTCGAGGAGCTGCTTTCACTCCAGCATCCGCGCTCCAGGCCCGAGCACCCTGACGAGCTGCTCTTCATCATCGTGCATCAGGCGAGCGAGCTTTGGTTCAAGCTGATTCTCCACGAGCTAGATGGGCTGATTGCGCTGCTCGAGGTAAGGGACACGCTCGGCGCCCTTACTTCAGTACGGCGCGTCAATGCGCTCGTTCGCATCGTCACCGGTCAGCTCTCAGCGCTAGAGACCCTCCCGCCACAGCGCTTCGCCCAATTTCGCAGCTACCTCGGCACATCGAGCGGGTCGCAGAGCGTGCAATTCCGGGCGATCGAAGCGATGTCGGGAATGCGCGACGAACACTTCGTTCAGGTACTCAAGCAGCACGGCGAGATTCCTCCGCGCGTGAAGCAGGCTTTCGACAAGCCGACCCTGCAGGAGCTGTTCGACGGTCTGCTCGCCGCGCACGATGTCACCCTCGAACAGATCTACGCAGAGACCAACCAGCGGCCGCTGCAGATGCTCGCCGAAGGGCTGCTGGAGTACGAACAAGGATTCGCGATGTGGCGATTTCTGCACGTTCAGCTCGTAGAGCGGATCATCGGTCCCGCTACCTCGGGAACCGGGGGGACCCTAGGATCCAAATACCTACAGCGGACCATCTCCCAGCGCTTCTTCCCCAAACTGTGGGAAGTGAGAAGCAAATTCTTCAAGGGTTGAGCTAAATTTCACCCATGGCAAGCGACCCGGTTTACCTGGACCACGCCGCGACGACCCCCGTGCGCGAGGAGGTATTCGAGGCGATGAAGCCGTTTTACGGCCCCCGCTTCGGGAACCCGTCGAGCACGCATCGTTGGGGGCGAGAGGCGCGTGCCGCGCTCGACGAAGCCCGCGAACGCGTAGGCCGATGTCTAGGCGCTCGACCGGACGAGATCTGCTTCACCTCAGGAGGGACCGAGGCCGATAACCTCGCCATCCTCGGGGCCTGGCGTTCGCTCAAGCCCAAGGGCCGCACCGCGGTGGTTGCGACGCCGATCGAACACAAAGCGATTCTCGGCGCCGTGCATCAGGCGGCTCACGAAGGAGCGGACGAGCGGTTCCTCGCAATGACCCCCGACGGTGTCGTCGATCGCTCCTCGTTCGACGAGCTGGTCGACGAGAGGGTTGCGGTTTGTACCACGATGTGGGTCAACAACGAGATCGGAACGGTTCAGCCCGTACCCGAGCTCGCCACAAAGGCAAAGGAGCGCGGCGTCCTGTTCCATACTGACGCCGTGCAGGCTTTTGGAAAGATTCTAATCGACGCCCAAAAGCAGCAGTTCGATTTCCTCACTATCTCGGGCCACAAGTTTGGCGCACCTAAGGGAATTGGCGCGCTCTTCATTCGCCGCGGCATCCACATCGAGCCATTGATGCACGGCGGCACGCAGGATCGCGGCCGGAGGCCCGGGACGGAGAATGTCGCCGCCGTGGTTGGTCTCGCTCGCGCCGCGGAGCTGACGCTTGCCGAGTGCGAGGCACATTGCGCGCGCATTCGAAAGCTGCGCGAGAGACTGGAGGCGGGAATTCTCGAGCGCGTCCCCGACGCGGTCGTTCACGGACGCGGTGCGGAGCGCGCCCCCCACATCCTGAACGTGTCGGTGCCAGGAACGGATAGCGAATCGTTGCTCATGGCGCTCGACCTGCGCGGCATCGCCGCATCCGGCGGCTCGGCGTGTCAGAGCGGAAGCGTGAGTCCTTCGCACGTGTTGACGGCGCTGGGTGTTCGGCCGGAGCTCGCCGGTGCGGCAATTCGTATGAGCTTAGGGATTCTGACGACGGATCGTTGTATCGATCGCGTCATCGAAGTATTCCCGGCCCTCGTCGCAAAGGCGAGACAGCTGGCGGCGGCTGAATAATGATGCGGCGCGAAATGATTGAGCCGGTGACTCGATGATGCCGCGAGAAAGGGTGCTCGTCGCCATGTCGGGTGGCGTCGACTCATCGGTTGCGGCGGCACTCCTCGTCGAGCAGGGCTACGACGTCGTCGGCGCGACGATGAAGTTGTTCTGCCACGGCGAGGACGTTCCTGACCGCCCGTGCTGCTCGCTCGATTCGGTGAACGACGCACGGCGGGTCTGCGAGCAGCTCGGAATACCGCACTACGTGCTCAACCTCGAGAGCCGCTTCGGACACGACGTAGTCGAGAACTTTGTCGACGAGTACGCGCGCGGGCGCACGCCGATACCCTGCGTGCGGTGCAATACCTTCACGAAGTTCCGCGACTTCTTGAAGAAAGCTGATTCGATTGACGCGCAGTGGATCGCAACCGGGCATTATGCGCGCATTGTCGACGGAGCGCTCCACCGCGGAATCGATGACAACAAGGACCAGACCTATTTTCTATGGGGAATCGACCGCGCCGTCTTGTCGCGCATGATTCTGCCCGTCGGAGATCTCGATAAGGCGCAAACCCGCCGGCGGGCCCATGCGATGGGCCTCGAAGTCATCGCCGAGAAGCCGGAGAGCCAGGAGATCTGTTTCGTGCCGGATGGCAACTACGCGCGGATTCTCGAGCAGCGGCTACCGCCCGACGCGCCCGCACTTTCGCGTGGTCCAATCATGACGTCGACTGGAAAGATCGTCGGTGAGCATAACGGCTTCGCGCGGTACACGATCGGCCAGCGACGCGGCGTGCCAGGGGGATTTGCATCACCGATGTACGTCATCGCGATCCGGCCGCAGCAGAGAGCCGTGGTCATCGGTACACGAGAGGAGTTGCTCGGCAGCGGCCTCATCGCGCGCGAAGTAAACTGGCTCACCGATGCTCCGACCGTTGGCCAGCACGTGAGCGTGCGCATCCGACACCGTGCGCAGCTGGCCCGGGCTGAGATAGTGCGTCTCAGCAGCGACGAGCTGGAGATCGCACTCGACGAACCGGTCTCTGCTATCACTCCGGGCCAGTCGGTGGTACTCTATGATCGCGAGCGGGTGCTCGGTGGTGGCTTCATAGAGTCTGCCCGGCAACAGCGTAACTCGCTTCCGGTTCTTGCGGCATAGCACTCGGCGACGTCGCCGAGCAAACCTTTTCGTGAGGGAGCCCGGCGTCATGGAAGGCAAAGATTCGCTGCAGACACGTCTGCGTCTTGTTGTCCTGATCGTTGCTCTTGGCAGTTCGGCCTGCCGCCCGACCGCCATCCCTGTCCCGCAGCCGGTTACTCTGGCGCCGCGGGTGGTTCCTGAGCCGGCCTCAACCACTCTCGCGAGTGGCGCGCCTTTCGACCTCGCTCGCACATCCAGCATGGTCATCGACGCCGGCAATCCGGAAGTGGCTGCGATCGCCGAGATGCTGGCGGCTCAGATAAGAACTCCAACGCAATTCCCGATGCCCGTCTCCAACGGGCCCGCATCGCGCGGCGCGATCGTTCTCAGGCTCGTTGGTGCGCCCGCCTCGCTCGGTGATGAGGGATACAGTCTGACCGTCACGTCGGACTCCGTGCGGCTCGTCGCGAATCGCCCGGCAGGACTCTTCCACGGCATTCAGACCATCAGACAGTTGTTGCCGCAGGACATCGAATCCGAAATGGGTAGTGAAAGAAGCACCTGGCAGATTCCGGCGCAGACGATTGTCGACTGGCCGCGCTTTACGTGGCGCGGGGCAATGCTGGATGTTGCGCGGCACTTCTTTACCGTGCGGGAGATGGAGCAATACATCGATCTGCTCGCGCTCTACAAGATGAACGTGCTTCACGTCCATCTCTCCGACGATCAGGGCTGGCGCATTGCGCTCAACTCGCGGCCGAAGCTCACGGCCCTCGGATCGCTGACGCAGGTTGGCGGAGGGCCTGGCGGCTTCTATACGCAGCAGGACTACAAGGACATCATCAGCTACGCCGCGGCACGTTACATCCTGGTCGTGCCGGAGATCGACATGCCGAGCCACATCAATGCCGGGCTTATCGCGTATCCCGAGCTCGGCTGCAGCGCCAGGCCAACGGCATTGTACAGTGGAACCGACGTGGGTTGGAGTAGCCTCTGCGTCGACAAGGAAGCGACTTACGCTTTCGTCGATGACGTAGTGCGTGAATTGAGCGGTCTCACTCCCGGCCCGTATTTCCACATCGGCGGTGACGAAGTCCAGACGCTCACTCCGGAGCAATACATTCGCTTTATCGAGCGCGTCCAGGGGATCGTGAACAAGTACGGCAAGAAAATGATCGGGTGGGAGGAAATCACGAAGGCGCGTCTCAGTCCCACTACGATTGCACAACAATGGAAGAGTGACTCGGCTAGCGCTGCCGTGGTTCAGGGCGCGAAATTGATTCTCTCGCCAGCGCCGAAGATCTACCTGGACATGAAGTACAACCCCAGGACAGAGCTGGGTCTGCACTGGGCCGCTTATGTCGACGTGCGCGATGCCTACGATTGGGACCCGGCTGCCTTCATAAAGGGCGTTGCCGAGCGCGACATCCTCGGACTCGAGGCACCGATCTGGAGTGAGACGGTGCGTAACATCGGCGCAGTCATGTTTCTCGCCTTGCCCCGGATGCCGGCGGTCGCCGAGGTCGGCTGGACACCGCAAGCGAACCGCAGCTGGGAGAGCTTTCGCTCGCGGCTCGCCACTCACGCACCCCGTTGGAATTACCTCGGCATGAACTATTATCACTCTCCACAGATTCCCTGGTGAAGCAACTCAGATTGGTTGCGCTCGCGCTAACCGCGGTGACGGGCTCCGCACTCGCGCAGGATGCCGCGCCGTTTCCGGCGCCTGCGACGGAACCGCGGATCGTCACTCCGGGCAAAACGAACTCAGACCCTCCGTCTGATGCCATCGTGCTGTTCAACGGAAAGGATCTCTCACAGTGGCGAGCTACCGACGGCGGCGCCGCCAAATGGAACGTGAGGGATGGCTACGTGGAGGTGGCAGCCGGCACGGGCGAAATAGCGACCGTACAACAGTTCGGTGACGTCCAGTTGCACATCGAATGGGCGACCCCGTCGATCGTCAAAGGGGAAGGTCAGGAGCGTGGCAACAGCGGCGTCTTTCTAATGGGCCGCTACGAAGTACAGGTGCTCGACTCGTACGACAACAAGACGTACTACCACGGCCAGGCGGGCGCTGTCTACAAGCAATACGCACCTTTGGTCAATGCATCACGCAAGCCCGGCGAATGGCAGGCTTACGACATCATCTTCCACGCTCCGAAGTTCGACGAGCAGGGAAAAGTGATCGACCGCGCGCGCGTCACCGTGCTGCACAATGGCGTTCTGATTCAGAACAACGTCGAGATCTACGGGATTACTTACAACGATCGGCCGGCGCTCTACATCGCGCACCCGCCCCAGCAGTCCCTGCGGCTGCAGGATCACGGGAATCCAGTGCGCTACCGGAATATCTGGATCAGGCGGCTGTAAGACCCGGCTCGGCGGCTGGCTCCGCGGACGGCACCTGAGTGGACCGCCAGAATATTAAGAGACAACCCAGAGCGAGCATGGCCGCGGCAAGAAACGGCGCGCCAGGAACGTGAAACGTGGAATCCGGTGCAGTAAAGCGCGCGAAGAGGTGCGACATGAGCGGCGGGCCGAGGATTGCACTCAGTGAAAAAAGACCGGCGACCGCTCCCTGAAGTTCTCCCTGCGCATCCCGCGCAATTCGATGCGACATCAGTGCGTTAACGGTTGGCATTACGATCGCCCCGAAGAACCATCCCGAGAGCGCCGCAAACATCATCCACCCTTTTGTAGCGAGGCCGAAACCTGCGTACGCTCCGATTCCACCGACAATTCCGATCAGCGCGGCGCGGCGCTCTCCCAGACGCGGCACGATGTAGCGCATCAGCGTCGCCTGGCTTGTCACCATCACGGCTCCTGCCACGGCTAACGAAGCACCAATGGTCGCTTCGGTCCAACCGAATCTGAATTTGGTGTAAAATGCCCAAATCGAAGGCATCACCTGGTTGGCGAGCCCCCAGAGAAATAACGCGCCAAGGAGCCCGACTACGACGGGATGCTTGCGCATCTGGATCAGCGTGCCGACTGGATTGGCGCGACGCCATTCGAACGCACGTCGCCGTTCGGGCGGTAGCGATTCCGGCAGGACGAAGAACCCGTACGAGAAATTGACGAGACTGAGAGTCGCGGCCGCGAAAAATGGTGCGCGAGATCCCAGGCTCCCGAGCAATCCCCCGATGGCCGGCCCGATGATAAAGCCGATACCGAAGGAAGCACTCACGATGCCGAAGTTCTGAGCCCGTCTCTCGGGCGGACTGATGTCGGCGACGTACGCGTACGCCGGGGTAAATGATGCCCCTGCTGCACCCGCGATCGCTCGGCCAACGAAGAGCCACGCAAGCGTCGGCGCAAATCCCATGATGACGTAGTCGATCCCCAGCGCTCCAATGGCGACCAGAAGAACGCGCCGACGTCCATATCGATCGGAAAGATTGCCGAGGATGGGTGCGAACACGAACTGCATTGCCGCGTACACGAAGCCGAGCCAGCCGCCGTACACCGCCGCGCGACTGAGACTCTCGCCGGTAAGATCCACGAGCAGACGCGGGTACACCGGCATGATCAGTCCGAAGCCCATCGTGTCGAGCAGAAGCGTAATCGCGATGAACGCGAGCGCGTGCCGACGGATCGGAGTCTGTTCCTCAGGATTTGTCACGCGGGAAGAATCAATGCGCCACGTGGATGTTGACGTTGGGCGTGTTCAATGTCATGAACAGGCGCAGCCACAGCGGAAGAATCATTTCCTGCGCACGCGCTCCGCTGATGTCGCCGAGATCGACAATCTCGTTCCAGCCGAACCCGCTTCTGAGTAAAGCGACTACCTGGGCTTTCGCCGCGGCGTCGTTTCCCGACACGAACATCGCGTGCGCGCCTGGAATCAGCGACGGGTCGACCATAACCGCCGTGGTGACGGTGTTGAGTGACTTCACGACTCTTGCACCGGGAAAAGCGCGCTGGATTTGCTCGGCCAGAGAATCGGTATTGCATACGGAAAGAGCGGGCGGCATACCCTTCGAGAAATCGAGCGGATTGGCTACGTCGACAAGAATCTTGTTCTGGAGATTCCTTGCGCCCGCAGCTTTAAGCGCTTCGAGCGATGCCATTCCCGACGTGCAATTGAAGACCAGCTCGCCGTGGGCGGCGGCGTCGGCAAATGTTCCTTCTGAGGATTTGCCACCGACTTCCTTCACCCATGCTGTCGCTTTTTCGCCGCCGGCCGAACGTGATCCCATGCGTACGTCGTGACCAAGCGCGACGAGCTTTGTGCCGAGGGTCTTACCGACCACCCCGGTGCCGAGGATTCCGATTTTCATGGGGCTGAAATGAATATTGCGTCGCGTTGGCGCGCCAGGGATTTATGACCAGGCCTCGGATGCGCGTCACGGGCCACAATGGAATTCGCTACCACCCGATTCCATAGTCTTCCCCGTGATTGCTCGATCCACCCCACATCGTGACATGGGCGCGATCGAAGAGAATTGCGTTGATCGGGCCAGAGCTACGCTGCACGAACCGAAACTTGTAGCCCATTGACGCAAGCGCCGCCCTTGTCGATTCAGGCAACGATGTAGCAGCCTCGAGCAGGCCGGGCCGCGCCTCATGCGCGCCGAACGACGAACGCATCTGATAGCTGTTGATGTTCGGCGCCTCGACCGCCTGCTGCACTGTCATCCCAAACTCGACGACGTCGAGAAAAAACTGCAGGAGATTTTGATCCTGCGAGTCGCCACCCTGGACCGCGAAAGCGAGATACGGCTTACCATCTTTGAGCGCCATCGTTGGCGTCAACGTCACACGTGGACGCTTGCCGGGCTCGATCACGTTGAAAGGACCATCGGCCGGATCGGTGACGAAGCTCTGCGCGCGCTGACTTAGGCCGATGCCCGTGCGGCCGGCAATTACCGCGGGGACCCAACCTCCACTCGGCGTCACGCTGACAACCCAGCCCTCTGCGTCGGCGGACTCGATGGACGTCGTTCCGGCGTGGAAGGATTCTACGAATCCTGAATCAGGAGCTGCCGCGGGCGCCGGGCGATCCTGCTGCCCGCTTCGCGACGAGTCCTTAGGAGCAAAGGCAGCGAGATTCCATGTTGTGAGCTGTGCTAAGTACGGGTTCGCGCTTCCCTGGTACGGATACGGATCCCCAGGTTTGATTGCTGGATCGTTTTTGGTCCAGTCGATCTGCGCGTATCGTGCTTTCGCGTATTCCTTGGACAGCAGCCCCTTGACCGGCTCCTCCGGTGGAAAGTACGGATCGCCGTAGTAGAAGTCGCGGTCCGCGAACGCCAGACTCATCGTCTGGTAGATCGCGTGGATGTACTTTGGCGAGTTGTAACCCATGTTCTTGAGATCGGCGTTCTCGAGAATGTTCAGCGCTTGCAGCATCGCGGGACCCTGCTGCCAGATGGGAAGCTTGTAGACTTCGATGCCTTTGTAGCTCACATGGAGCGGTTCTTCGATTCGGACCTTCCAGTTCGCGAGATCTTCCATGGTGAACAAGCCGCCATCCTCGCGTACCCCGCGCACGAGCTCACGGGCGATGTCGCCTTTGTAGAAGCGATCGTACGCGGCGTAGATGGCCTGCTTACGCGTTTTGCCTGACGCGCGCGCCTGTCGTTCTGCCTCGACGAGCTTCCGCCACGTTGCAGCGAGGTCGCGCTGAACGAATATCTCGCCGGGCTCCGGCGCTTCGCGGCCGCCTCCCTGATGGGGGGTCAGCATGATCGCCGGCGAATACTTCCAACGTTTGATCCAGCTCTTGTTCCGCTCGATCGTATTCGTGAGCTGCGCTTCGATTGGATAGCCGTCGGCCATCTGGATGGCGGGCGCGAGCACCTCGGCGAGCGATAGCTTGCCGTATTCGGCGAGCATCGTCAGCAATCCACCGACTGTTCCCGGCGTGACCGCGGCGAGTGGACCGTACTCCGGCGGAAAGGCATAGCCCTTGGAGCGGTAGAATTCCTTCGTCGCGCCGGTTGGCGCGACGCCCAACGCATCGATGCCGATCACCTTGCGGGTGTGCGGATTGAAGATGAGCGCCTGCGTCTCGCCGCCGCACGAGAGCGTATCCCACATCGTGCATCCAGCGGCGAGCATGGCGGCCGCGGCGTCGACGGCGTTGCCACCCTTCGCGAAAATCAGCGCTCCGGCGCTGGCCGATAAAGGCTTTCCAGTTATGGCCAGCCAGTGGCGCGCGTGCAGCGGCGGCTTCTCTGTTGGGCCAGTGCGTGGGTCAGCGTACTGCCTGGCGTCGCCGGGTTTTGGTCCGCCTTGCGCGACTAGCGACGCGCCACTGGAGAACATAACCGCGCTCGCGAGACTGAAGCGAATTACCGGCTGATAAAACATCGTAGCTCCAGTAACCAGTTATCTCGGACGTCAGCTAATACTTCAGCCCGCCTGATTCGGCAAACTCCTTCATCATTCGTTCCTGCTCTTCCGACAACTTCTCGGGAACCTGAATCGCGACTTCGACGATCAGATCGCCTTTTTTTTCGCCCTTCTGAATTCCCTGACCGCGCACGCGGAACCTTTTCCCCGAAGGAGTACCCGGCGGAATCTTGATCGCGACTTTTTTTCCTTCGAGCGTGCGCACGCTGATCTTCGTCCCGAGCGTCGCTTGCGCAATGTTCAGCGGTACGGCTGCGACGACGTCCAGACCATCGCGCTTGTAGAACTTGTCGGGTAGCACGTTGAAGGTGATGATGAGATCGCCGGCGGGACCGTTTTGAGCTCCCTTTCCGCCTTGTCCCTTTAGGCGAATCTTCGACCCGGTATCTACCCCAACCGGCACGTTGATCAGGACTTTCCTCCGCGCCCGCACTTCTCCCGTACCATGACACGTTGGGCACGGCTCCGACGGGACCTGGCCGCGCCCCAGGCAAACCGGACACGGACGATTGACGGCAAATCCGCCCTGTCCAAAGGAGATCACGCCGCGCCCGTTGCATTCGGGACAAATCTTGAGCGAAGCGCCCGGCGCGGCGCCGCTGCCGTGGCAGGTGCCGCACTCCTCACTCACCTCGAGATCGATCGGAACCTTTCCGCCGCGCGCCGCGGTGCGGAATGGGATGTCGAGATTCGCCTCGACGGTCTGTCCTTTCTCCGGCCCGCGCGCCCGCGCAGTCTGCCGCGTTTCGCCGCCACCGAACATCGAGCTGAAGAGATCGCCCAGCCCGCCGAGCCCGCCGATGTCAAAGTCCTGAAAATTGATCGTCTGGCCGCCGGCCGGCCCACGCGCGCCGGCTCCGCGCGTCGATCTGCCGCCGCCGAAACCACCGAACCCCGCACCGTCAAACGCACCGAGCCGACGCATCTCGTCGTACTGCTTTCGTTTCTCCGGATCACCGAGAACGTTATTCGCCTCCGAGATCTCCTTGAACCGTTCACCCTTGATCTCGTCCTGGGACGCATTGGAGCTTACGCCGAGGACGGAGTAGAAATCCTTCGTCGGAGGCATGGACGTTCAGCGCGTGCGCGCGGTCAACCGTTCCACTGCTTGACGACCACTCTCGCCGGCCGGAGCAGTTGTGACTTGAACAGGTATCCCGGTTGGTATACACGAGAGACTACGTGGTCGTCTTCCTTCGCCGATGTCGGCTCCGTTGCAACCGCCTCGTGGAGCGCCGGGTCGAACGTCTCGCCGACAGGGTTGATCACCTCGAGCCCCGCGTTGCCAAGCGTCTTCATCAGCTTCTTCTCCACCATGTCTACGCCCTGCACGACTGTGGCGGCGTCGGTGGCCGCCGGATCGACGTGTGCGAACCTTGCCACGTCGTCCAGGGCATCGACGAGTTGTCGCACGAGATCTGCCTGAGCGCGGGCACCCGCGTCCTGCCTCTCCTTTGCTGATCGCTTGCGATAGTTGTCGTATTCGGCCGCGAGCCTCAAGTACTTGTCGCGTTCAACGGCAACGTCCGAATCCCTGCGGCCCGTGTCTTCGCCGGCGCCGCCGGATTCCGGCGCGCCAACGTCGCCCGCTCCGCCAGGCCGGCGCTCGCTCGAGGCCGTCTCCGCAGAAACGTCGGATCCAGAGGCGGTCCCTGACAGGTCGCTGTACGTCGGATCGCCGCTCTGGCCATCACCTTGACTCGCTCCGCCGGGCGGATAATCGTCCGCCGAACCCAGCGCGTCCTGATCGGGCAGCGACGCCTGCTCAGCCTTTCTCTTCGAGTGTCTCATGTTCCTAAGTTAATCGTTTGAGACTGCGCGCCGTACCATCTCCAGGGCAGCCTGGGCGGCACGCTGTCTTATCTCCGCACGATCTCCACCAACATGGAAACGCCGTGCCTTCGCATCGCGCGCATGAACGGCAATCCAGACGAGCCCGACGGGCTTTTCCGGCGTACCGCCACCCGGGCCGGCAATGCCCGTCACCGCGACGCCGATATCGGCGCGCAGACTCTCCCGAACTCCCGCGGCCATGTGGAGCGCCACCTGCTCGCTTACCGCGCCATATTGCTCGAGGTCCGCCACGCTCACACCGAGGGAATTCCGCTTCACGTCGTTGTGATATGCGATGACGCCCCCCAGGAATACATCGCTCGATCCAGGGATGTTGGTGATGCGCTCACCTAGCATTCCGCCCGTGCAGCTCTCCGCCACAGCGAGCTTGACGGTGATGACGGCATTTGTCCAGCACGACCGCGGCGAGATCGTCGTCGTCCTCCCCATAGGCGTACGCTCCGACCCTGCTTCGCAGTTTCACGATTGCTTCCTTCACGACTGA
>WNFW01000300.1_pt1 | contig 30591 bp, 33 predicted proteins | sample 5400131 | NCBI WGS metagenome assembly WNFW01 (sample SAMN13153362, study PRJNA577476) | soil metagenome | isolation source: 20 cm soil or saprolite under grassland replicate 1 | place: USA:California | collected 2016-06-15 | reverse complement strand
TGGGCTCGCGGAACGCGCCCGCGGCGACCTCGGCCGTGGCCGAGGAGAGCAAGTCGAGGGAGCGCGTCATGCGCTGGGCGATGACGGCCGTGCCGAGCAGCGCCAGCCCGACCGCGGCGCCCAGCGCGACCAGCACCTCGGTCCACGTGCGCGCCTCCAGCCGCGCCGCCTCGGCCTGCGCCGCGACCACCCGCGTGTGGGTCGCCGCCATCAGCCCGTCCAGGCTGTCCTGGACCTCCTCGGCGAGCGACCGCGCGTCGGCGTCGGTCATGCGCACGGCCCGCGCGCGGTCGCCGCGCCGGAGGAGCGCCTGCTCCTCGGCGACGGTCCGGCGGTATCCCTCGAACGCGACCCGCGCCTCGCGAAGGTGCAGCGACTCCCACTGGCTCTGCGCGTAGTCGGCGAGGCGCTCGAGATCCTGCGTGACCCGCGCCGCGCCCTGGGCCCACGCCGTCGCGTAGCGCGCATCGCCCAGCACCACCGCGCGCGCCTCGAGCCGCATGAGCGGCGCGATCCCTTCGCGGACAGATGCGGCCAGGCGGAGGGCGGGGATCGTGCGGGTCGCGATCTCCCGGTTGACGGCGACGAGACGGCCCACCGCGAGCAGGCTCAGGACGCCGACACCGGCGAGCACGATGATCACGAGTGCCGAGGTCAGAAAGATTTTCGAAGCGAGCCGCATGTCCGCCTGTCCCCGCTACCGACCGCGGCCTCGAGCCGTTCTCATGAGCGCCAGAGAGTGCATACGTAGTACCAACGGACTCAAAACCGGAAAAGGCTGGAAGACGCGGGAGTTCGGCTGAGGGGGGCCTGACCGACAGCGGCCAATTCCGGAACAATCCCGCCAGCCAGGTGGCCACAAAGTGAGCAGACTCGCAACGTCCGGACCGGAATGGGTAATGACATGGCCACCGAGGTGCAAAACCTTTCAGTCTTGAGCGGAGCCCGCCCCCGCTCCTCACCGTCGCATCACACCGGCCGTTGGGAGAAGGCTCCCGTACACCGTAGCAAGTCCTGACCTTTCCTCGACAAGAGATGATGGACGTTCGCGGCCCTCTCTCGCGCCGCGTCCGTGGCACATGTTTTGCCGTGTTGGCGTAGCGGGAGCGCATGACGATGTGGGCCACACGTGACGCAGGGAGGGCGCGAGCTCGCGGGAGCTGGTGGCGCACGCTTGGAGCGCTCGGTGTCGCCCTCGCGCTCCCGGGCGGCCTGCTGCTGGTGCTCTACCTGATGGTGCGATCTCGGAGGCGGACGGAGTCGACGCCCCGGGACCCCTACGTCGAGTGGCTGCGGATGCGAGACCGGATGCGATCGGAATGGCGACCGGCCGCGGGCGTCGAGGGAGCGACTTCGACCTGGCCGGCGCCGGGCGGCCGACAGGCGAGTTCCTCTCGACTGACCCCAGCACCATCCGCTCGGGAAGCCGCTCCGTAGGCCTCGACTCCACCTGATCAGGGAATTTCTGTCCCTCGTTTGCGGCGCCCGACGGATTTCCGTTCCCTCCAGAGCGGCTAGATTTCACACCATGCGTGGAGGGGCGAGGTGCGTTGGAAGGAGGACGATGAGATGGACGCCTCAGTCCCCGCTGAGATCGTGACGGTGTACCGGGCACTCGACGGCGGCATCCACCACGCGAGGTGTGGCCAGCGGATGGTGCTGCGGACGCGCGGCACGGAGGAACTGCACTTCGCGTGCCTCACGTGTGTCGAATCGGTGAGGCTGCCGCTGTGCGTGCTCTCGCGCATTCCGGTGGCGACGTGATCGACGGGAGACACTCGTGAGTCCGGGTGGACACCTGGTCACCACCGCCGGCGCCTGCATCGCCTCAGCGATGTTGACGGGGTCGGCCGAGGTGACCCTTGGCATCGCCGTGGGCGGCTTCCTCATCGACCTCGATCACTTCGCGGACTACGTCGTGGTCGAGCGGCAGCGTGACCTGCGGCCGGGCGCCTTCCTCCGCTACTATGTCGAGGGGCGCACGCGACGGGCCGTGCTGGTGCTGCACTCGTACGAACTGTTCGCGCTCCTCTGCGCACTCGCGTGGTGGACGGACGCGCCCCTGCTCTGGGGCTACCTCATGGGCGCCCTGATGCACCTGGCGCTCGACATCGCGTTCAATGGCGAGCTGACGCCACGGAGCATCGTCGCCTTCTACAGCTTTGGGTACCGTCTCGCCCACGGGTTCCGGATGGCCACGCTCTTCGGCGAGGACGCCTTCGACTCCACACCGGCGGGCTTCTGGGGGGTGTTCTTCCAAGGCTCACGAGCCGCCGGTTGCGCCATGGACTCTTCACGGATTGACGGCGGCCGGATTGCGGCGCACACTCCAGGCAGATCGTCGAGGATCGTATAAGGTACGAGCTCCGTGGGGATGGGATCACGGTGTCCCTCGCACTGCAGGGAGGAGCTCCCCCAATGACGAATCCTGGATTGCGACCTTGCCCCGACCACCGGCTCACGCCGCCATAGGGGCCGATCGAGCCCAACGGGGGAGAGGATCGCGCACCTCCGGGGATCTCACGTCTCTTCCAGGCGCCTCGGCGGTCGTGTCCGCGAGAGCCGTGGAAGCCCCCCCGGCTCGGAGGGGCCACGCGGAGTGATCACCGCAGACGGCAGGCGCTATCTCTTCATCGTGAGCCGGCGAGACCGAAGCCTCTATCAGTATGCCGTTCGAGTGTTTTCCCGCACGCCGGAGATCCAGGTCATCTATGACCGCCGGCAGTCGGAGCGCCGGCGGATGTCAGAGACACCCCCGGTCGACCGGCGCCGGAGCGACCGGCGAGCTCGAGCCCAAGTCGACGCCGATATCCGCGACTATGGCTCGGCGATGGTGAGAGTCGCCGAGCGTGGCCCCGCGATGACCTCCGACTGAGGTCACCTCCTCTGCGGTCTCCGCTTACCCGCGCCCGATGAAGGGCATCTTCGTCGCCATGACCGTCAGGAACTGCACGTTGGCGTCCAGCGGCAGACTGGCCATGTAGACGACCGCGCCCGCCACATGCTGAACGTCCATCGTCGGTTCAACCTCGATGGACCCGTTCGCCTGCGGAACGCCCCTCTTCATCCTCGCCGTCATCTCGGTCGCGGCATTCCCGATGTCGATCTGGCCGCACGCGATGTCGTACTTGCGGCCGTCGAGAGCGGTCGCCTTGGTGAGGCCGGTGATCGCGTGCTTGGTCGCGGTATACGGGGCCGAGTTCGGTCTCGGAGCGTGGGCCGAGATGGAGCCGTTGTTGATGATCCGCCCGCCGCGGGGCGCTTGGCGCCTCATGATCTTGAACGCTTCCTGGGTACACAGGAATGCGCCGGTCAGGTTGATGTCGACGACCGTCTTCCATTGCTCGTACGTCAACTCCTCCAGCGGCACGGGCGGGGCGCCGGTCCCCGCGTTGTTGAACAGGAGATCGAGCCGGCCGAACGTCTCCGTGGTCCTGGCGAACAAGGCTTGGACGGACGCGGGATCGCTCACGTCGGTCGGGACGACCAGCGTTCGCGAGCCTGACGACTTCCCCTCCACGGCCGCCGCCTCCAGGAGCTCCTTGCGGCGTCCCGCGAGGACGACCGCGTAGCCGTCCCGCAACAGCGCGAGAGCCGCGGCCTTGCCGATTCCGGTTCCCGCGCCCGTGACGACGGCGACCTTGTCAGTCGAGGCCATCGTGGCGACCTCCGCCTTTCCAGGTCGGATGTCCGACCCTTTGCCGGCCGCGTCAGGACTTCAACACGACCGTCTGGAACGTGTCGCAATCCGCAACCCGCGCGCTTGCACCACGGCCGCCGCCCCTCGGATTGCCTTGCCGGAGCGTTCACGCCTCGCACGCGTGCGCGGGTCAGACTATGGGCAAAGCGCGGAGTCGAGTCAAGCGGTGGCTCTCCGGGAACGCGCCCGATCTATCTTGGACGCAGCAGACCTACCCCGTGCGGAGACGGCGCGGTGCTCCGCGCGGTCAGCGCTCTGGCGAGTTGGCGATGGGCTGAACAACCGAGAGGTGAGGCGGTGACGTGATCGGCAGCTTCTTCGTGCCGGTTTCGCGGTTCGCCCAGTACTGGCAAGTCTGGGCGTGGGCGACGACGATGGGTGTCAGATCGTTCCCGCAAAGCGGGCAATGGAACACGCCGTGATTCTCGCGTGGGATCCAGCGGAGGCGATACGTGTCCTGACATGTCTGGCAGGGGACGAGATGCTCGCCGCAACAGAGAAACAGGATCGCCTGGATATCTGGGTCGAGAAAATCGATTTGCCACGCGGCACGGGGGACTGCGATCCATCGACCGGCCTTCAGCTCTCGTTCTCTGTCGGAGCGGAGCCGCCGATCTGCACGGCGTCGCTCGGGTTGGTAGGCGTCGGGCCGGGTTCGTCTGTCGGCGGACCGGCGATCGAGACTCACCTGCACCTTCGCGTCGTCGCCAAGCGACTGGCTCAGCGACCGGTGCAGGTCCACTCTGCTTCTCGGCACGATGATGAGGAGGGAATGCACGGACTTCCCTTCGGTGATCATGGCGTTCGCGGCGGTTTGCATACCCAGTTCCTCCGTCGAGGGAGTCTCAAGCTTACCCGCGCGCCGGGGGTATGAGCGAAGTTTTTCTTTTTTCCGGAACCCGCTCTACAACATCTGGATAGACCTGGCGAAAGCGTGAGCGCGACTGAGAGGCGCCACGTGCGGCCCGCGCCCAGCACGCCGCCTCTTGTCTTGCTGGCCGACCCGCTCGGCTGCGTACCTGTTGCAGGCGTCGGTCGCCTCCTGGTCGCGGCGGTCGTACACGATCATTATCGCCCCAGTCGTGGGAGCCGCCAAAGCGCGCGCGGAGTCCGGACAGCGTTGAAGAGGCTTCTGGGAGAAATCGACGCCAGCCGGCAAGTTTTTGATCAGTGTCCTTTGGCTCTGTGCTCTCACGAGGGCCGTAGAATCGCGGTCTTACCTTTTTGGTCCGATCGTTGCCCTATCCCCCGACAGAACCTCTCTCCGGTGAAGGTAACCAGGCTGTGGGGTTGCCCGTGAGCGGAGGCCTGAAGGGGGCGACAGATGCTTCGACGAACCAGCACGGTTTCGCTCATGGCCGTTGCCCTTCTCGTCGCGCCGTTGGGCGGGGTTCTCCTGCTCCTGTACGGAGCGGGGCGGCTCGCCGTCCGCAGACGGCGCGCTGTTCCAGTAGATCCATACGATGAGTGGCTGCGGGACCTCGGGCGGTCGCGCGAAACCGACCCGCGAAGCCCGTCGCGGATATGACGTTGGTCGCCGAACGTTCGCTCCGAGCCACCCGCCCGCTCGTCAGTCGGCACCTGCTCGGCTGTGGGGCTCTTCTTCTGACGCTGATCGCTGGATACACGGCGTCTCGTGTGACCGGCGCGTATGAGATCCCGCACGGCGCCAAGGCTCTCACCAGGGCTCCGGCCGGCCTGCACTTCCATATCAGCGAGGTGGCGACCCGATACGGAGTGTCGGAGGAGTTGATCGCTGCGATCATCGAAGCCGAGTCCGGGTTCAACCCGCGCGCGGTCTCCCGCCGGGGTGCCAGGGGGCTGATGCAGCTGATGCCGGCGACGGCGGTGTACCTCGGCGTCGGTGATCCCTTCGATCCGCGAGAAAACATCGACGGCGGCGTCCGGCATCTTCGGAGCCTGATGGACCGATTCGACAACAACCTGCCGCTCGCCCTTGCCGCCTACAACGCCGGCGAGCGAGCGGTGATCGATTACCGGGGGATTCCACCCTACCGGCAAACGCGCCAGTACGTGAAGCGCATCCTGCGAGGGCTAGACGACACACCGCGAGATCACGTGGGCCTCTCGAGCAAGAACCGCTGGATCTGGTAGCTCCCCAAACCTTGGGATCTTCGGCGGTCTCCATCTATGCTCGGGGCCGATGTGGGTCCAACTATCTTCGCGTGGGGCACACCGATCGACCGCGGCCTCACCCGGCCGCCGGGTGCTGTTCGTCGTGTCCAGGGACCTCCCCGACCGCTACGAATCTCTGGCGTACGCGTTCGACGATGATTACGGCGTGAGGGTGATCTTTGATCGCCGGCGGGCCGACCGGCGGCACGGGACGGGGGCCTCCACGGTCGAGCGCCGCCACAAGGATCGGCGCTCCGCCGCTCGTGACTGGATGTTGCGTTCGGTCGGATGGGTCAGGATCGACGGCGCTGCGCGACCGCCGGCACCCTGAGGCGCAGGGATCGATTCTTCATTGGTTCTCGCCGGCCGACTCTGTGTCATTCGGATCCCGGTTGAGCCGACTTCCAGTGACAGGTCGATCGGGTCGACTCGAGGCAGCGAACGGTTGAATGACGCAAACGGGTTGGCGCATCTCGACCCCGCGCTGGGCGCCCGCTCGGCCGTCCGGCAGCCGGCGCGCCTCATCTTGAAGCCCCGCCATGGCGTCGGCGAGCACGGCCGCGTCCTGAGCCTCGTAGATCAGCACCACGAAGTCGCGCGTGAGCGCTTCGGATGCGGCCAGCGTGCCGCTGCGCAGCCGACCAGTCTGCCATAGGCTGCCGAGCCGGTTCACGGCGCTCAGCGCTCGATTTCGGACCTCGAGGAGACGATCCCGAATCTCGCCGGCGTCGCACTCCGCGACCAGGTGCTGCTCGACGGCCTGCAGGTAGTGCTTGAGCGTCGCGGCCAGGTCTGTCAGAGCGGTCAACTCGCCGGCTCCCGGCGGGATGGCCTCGATAGGAAGGGGCCTCGCGTCCGACGGCGAGGAAGCCGCGAGGACCATCGCGACGAGCGCGAACGAGACGATTGCGCTGACGTTGCTCTTCACGCGGCCGGCTCCTTGCCGGCGTCAGAGCAAAGGCCATACCGATACTCAAGTGCCCGTTTTGTTGGTCAGGCTGGATCGAGGGACTGAAACGCCGGTGACCATGAGGCAACGAGTGTCGGGCACCAAGACACGCGACACCACGGAGCGTCTCGGTATTTCCCCGGGCAACCCATCAGGGGTTGGCCCCATCATCCGGATCTCGTCCGTCTTCCCGAGGCGGGACGATCCCGCGAAAGAGCGGATCCGTGACCGAGCCGTCGTAAGAAAAGGGAGGTCTCGGCGATCGGCGCGCGGCGCCTGAATCAGGTGTCGATGCGGTCCACGTACGTCCCCGGGGCTCGGTCATGAAGAGTTCCTCACCCCGCTCGAAATTAGGGCGATGGCTCGCGCGTAAATGTGTCACACTGCTTCGGTCTGGCCAGGTCGTCGGTTCATCGCGGGCCCCCTTCCTTACCAGACCACGACCCTGGCACCCCTTCCGCATTCCGGGGCGTGTCGTTCAACAGCGGGAGATCTGTTCGGAGGTGTGCGATGGCCCAGAAGCTCTTCATCGGCGGCCTGTCCTTCTCCACATCCAGCGAGCGGCTGCGCGAATTGTTCGCTCAGGCCGGCACGGTCGAATCGGCGACAGTCGTGACAGACCGTGACACAGGCCGCTCGCGCGGGTTCGGCTTCGTCGAGATGGCAACGGCCGAGGAGGCCGAGGCCGCGGTCCGGAAGTTCAACGGGCAGGAAGTGGACGGCCGGACACTGAAGGTCGAGCTCGCCAAGCCCTCGGGCTCGGGCGGCGCTCGGAGCGGCGGGGGGTTCCGAAGCGGCGGCGGGCGCGGCGGGAGTCGGTGGTAGGCGCGAGCCTGCGATGCAGGTCGTAGCGTTCTCGACACCGATGAATCCCCACTGGCGCTGGCGGATCGTCAACTACGCAGGCGAGGTCGTCGAGGAGTCGAACGAGACCTTCTCGACGATCGCCAGCGCCGTGGCACAGGGCACGAAGCGGCTCGTGCAGATGAACGTCGTGGATCGCTCGGAACCGGTGCGTGGCTATCGATCCACCACGCATCTGAGAGGCCGCTGAGTGAAGATCGAGGTCGTCGACAACCAGATCGAGGCCGCGCTGAAAGCGCTCAAGAAGCAGATGCTCAAGGACGGCCTCTTTCAGGAGATGAAGCGGCGCGCCCACTACGAGAAGCCGTCGGTCAAGCGGAAGCGCAAGCAGGCGCAGGCGCGGAAGAAGCGGCGGCGGGCTCTCCAGCGTGCCCGTCCCTGGGACGACGACTAATTCGCGTCAGCGCATCACGCCCCCGCCCGCGACGTTGATCGCCGGGCCACCGAGGAGGTCGGGGATCCTCCTGGCCGAATTGGCGCAAATGCTCAGCGATCTGCGTCGGCGGGCCTGCGGGTGGTCGCACATGGGCAACGCCCGGCGGTTCTCGGACGACTGAGCGCCGGGGGTCGACCGCGTCGGGAGCAACGGCGCGTACGTGATCCGCACCATCGGTCACGGGACGCGCGCGGTCGAGGAGCTGATTGCCCTGTTGCGCGCGCACGGCGTCGCGCAGCTCGTGGATGTGCGGACACTCCCGCGCTCGCGCCGAAACCCCCAGTTCGGTCGCGAAGCCCTCGCGGAGCGCCTCGCCATCGCCCGCCTCGCCTACGTTCACATGCCCGGGCTCGGTGGCCTCCGGAAGGCGCGCGCGGATTCGGTCAACCTCGGCTGGCGAAACGCCGGCTTCCGCGGGTACGCCGACTACATGGAAACGCCGGAGTTCACTCGAAGCCTGGAGGCGCTCGTCGAGCTTGCCCAGCGGACGCCGACGGCGATCATGTGCGCGGAGACGGTACCCTGGCGCTGCCACCGATCCTTGATCGCGGATGCGCTCACGGCGCGCGGGATCGCGGTCGAGCACATCCTCACCGCCGGCCGCGCCGAGCCGCACGTGCTCACGGCCTTCGCGGCGGTCGAGGGCCCGCGCGTTACGTATCCTCCACATCGGCGCCCGCCGGCCACGGCCGAGGCATCCGACGAGTGACGCTCACGGCACGCCGTTGCGGTCGAGGGGCCGTCACGTACTTTCTGGCCAACGGTAGCAAATTGTCCTAGTGTCCGCGTCGTCGGGCCGATGACTCGGCCCGAAAGCCGCTGATATTCAAACGTTCTGTCTCTCGTGGACCCCGGGAAACCCCTGGTATTCCTCTTGCTGCTCTGGCCCCGGTATGCGGGTGCTGATCGTCGAGGACGACCGGTCAGTGGGCAGCGTCTTGCAGGACTTTCTCCTCGAGCTGGGCCACGAGTCGGAGCTCGTGCTCTCCGCGGAAGGGGCGCTCGATCGGCTTCACCAGAATCGTCCCGATTTGATCCTGCTCGACTTCCGGCTCCCCGGCATCAACGGGCTCGACTTCCTCCAGCGTCAGCAGGTCAAAGACTCCCGGATCCCCGTCATCGTCGTGTCCGGGATCGCCAGCGAGGTCCAGGTCGATGCGTGCCTCAGGCTCGGCGCGGTCGAATTCGTCGCCAAGCCGATCGCCTTCGAGCAACTGCAGCGAATCCTCCACTCTCTCGAGCCACAAGCGCTCGCGAGGGAGGCCGCCACAGCGAGACAGACCTCGGACCGGCGGCGAACGCCGCGAGCGCGCGTCGCGCTCCCGGTGCGGGTCCGCGATGCTCGCGGCAGCGAATGGGAGACGACGAGCGTTGACCTCAGCGCCGGCGGCATCAAGATCCTTCCGGTCGGCCAGGCCCATCCCGTGGCGACCGTCGAGCTCTCGTTCACGTCGCCCGGCGCCGACGAGCGGTTCGAGGTCTCCTCGCTGCTCGTCCGGGTCGACCTCGACGGCTACGTCTTCCACTTCGCGAACCTGACCCAGGATCAGCTGGAGCGGTTGACGCTCCTCGTCCGCCGCCTCGCCGCGTCGCCCCGCCCCGAGTAAGGCGCGCTCGGGTTCGCCGCCGTGCCGGCCGGCGCGGGGCTCCTCCTCCCCACGAGGGTTCCGAGGCCATTCGGCGGTCGTCTCCCCGGGCCGTCGTCGGCGCTATGCTACGCCCGGGACATGGCGTGGGTTCCGCTGCGGCTGCTCATCCGAGTGTTCGCCTGGACGGGGCTCACGGCCCTCGGCGGCGGACGCAGTGCCTACTTCTACGACGCGGTGGTCGTGCGGCGACCGTGGGTGAAGACGAGCGAGTTCGTCCAGGACCTCACGCTGAGCCAGCTCCTGCCCGGCCCGAACTTCGCGAACCTCGCGGTGGCGCTCGGCTCCCGGCTGGGCGGCTGGCGCGGCGGCGTGGGGGCGCTTCTCGCCGTCCTGGTGCCTGGCGCCCTCGTCCTGTTGGGGCTCACCGCGCTCTACTTTCGCGGCGGGTTTGCGCCGGGGACGACGCGGCTCATGCACGGGATGGGCGCGACGGTGGTGGGACTCGTGCTCGTCACGACCGCCCAGCTCGTCACCGGCTCGGTCCGTGGCCGCGCCGCCACGGCGGTCGCCGTCGCCACGTTTCTGGCGGTCGGGCCGCTCGGCGTGAACTCGGCGCTCGCCGTCGCTCTCGTGCTGCCCGTGAGCCTCTGGTTCAATCGCCCGCGGCGCCGGTGATGGCGGACCTCCTCCATCTCGCATGGACGTTTCTCTGGCTCAGCTTCATCGCCGTCGGTGGGGGGCTCGGGGTGCTCCCCGAGATGCAGCGGCAGGTTGTGGGGCGGTACGGGTGGGTGACCGCCCGCGAGTTCGTGGACGGCTACACCCTTTCCCAGCTCACCCCCGGCCCGAACATGCTCGTCGCGATCTTCGTCGGGTACCGGGCCCACGGCCTCGTCGGCGCGCTGGTGGCGGGCGTCGCGGCGTTCCTGCCGACTTCGCTGCTGACGGCGGTCGTCGCGGGCCGATGGGAGCGGCTCCGTGGCCGGCCGTGGGCGCTGGCAGCCGAGCGCGCGCTCGCCCCCGTCGGCATCGGCCTCATGGGCGCGGGCGTATACACGCTCGCACGCTCGGCGGTGCACGACTGGGTCACCGCCGCCCTCGCGGCGGCGGCCACGGTCGCCCTCGCCGCACGCTGGCTTCCGCCGGTCGCGGTCGTGCTCGTGGGCGGTCTCGTCGGTTGGCTCGTCGGATTGTAGCCCTCGGGGCGCGTCGAGCGGCCGGTCCAGGTGTACTAGGAGAAGCGCCGCTGGTTGTCGAGCGCCGCCCGGCCGGGCCCGGCGAGGACGAGGAGGAAGGCACCCGCCAGGATCATCAGGTCGAGGCGGGCGTCGATCCACCCCAGGTGCCGGACCTTGACCCAGAACGTGGTGACGATGAACTCGCAGGTGAAGAGCACTCCGAGGAGCCGGGTGCCGAAGCCGCCGAGCAGGAGGAGGCCGCCCACGAGTTCCAGGACCGCGATGAGGAGGGCCGCGATTCCCGGGAGCGGGATCGCATACTTGGCGAAGGCCGCGGTGACGGCGGGCAGGCCGGTGACCGCCAACTTGGTGTAGCCGGCGACGACGAAGATCAGCCCCATGACGATGCGCACCGGCGTGATGCCCCAGCCTGGATCGATCCCGAGGGCTCCCCGCATAGTTCCCTCCGTGTTCGAGGTACCGTCGCGTGTCGGGCAGGAGAGTACCACTTCGGGCAGCGTTGGCGACGAAGATGAAACGAGGATCAGGAGTTACCCGCTACCTCGCGTCGGCGCCGACGCTCCGCTGGATCTCCGTAAGCTCGTCGAGCGTCTCCGGATCGAGCCCCGGCGTGGGCGGGCGGACGTAGGCCGACGCGATCCAGCCGCGCCTCCTCAAGATTTCCTTCCTGATCGCGAGGGACGTGCCCGGCACCGCGCCCGGCTGGCTCTCGTAGCGGATGAGCGGGAGCCACCGATGGAACAGGGTGCGGGCGTCCTCCCGACGGCCGGCGACAAAATGCGCGTGGATCGCGCGGAGCGCCTCCGGGTAGGGGAAGCCGGTCATCGCGCCGTCGGCGCCCCGCGACAACTCCTCGAAGAAGTAGACGCCGCCGAGCCCGCCGAAGATCGCCACCGGGCGCGCGAGCGCGGCGCGGAGCCGGGTGATCTTGGGAAGGGTCGGCGCCTCCTCCAGCTTGACCGCGGGAGCCTGCGGCAACTCGGCGCAGAGCCGCGCGATGAACGGCGCCGGCATCACGACCTGGGTCGTGACCGGCTCGTCCTGGATCACGATCGGCACGCGCGCGGCGTCGGCGACGGCGTGGAAGTACTCCGCGACCGCCTCGAGGTTCTTCACACCGTTCGGGGGCGCGACCATCACCGCGTCGGCGCCGTGCTCGCGGGCCATGCGCGCGAACGCGGCGGCGAGATGCGTGCCCGGTGCCCCGACGCCGACCACGACCGGCACGCGGCCGGCGACGTTCTTGACGACCGCCTCCACGACGCGGCGCCGCTCCTCATCGGTCAGGCGGTGCGCCTCGCCGGCGATACCGAGGATGGTGACGCCGCTGATAGAGGCGGCGAGCACGCGGTCCACGAGGTGCGCGAGGCCGCCCGCGTCGAGCTCGCCGCCGTCGGTGAACGGCGTCGCGAGGATGTGGAAGATGCCCGACCAGCGGATCAGGGGAGAACCTCCACCCAGCCGCCCCGCGCCGCGGCCTCGAGGGTTGCGTCGAGAACCGCCTGAGCGCGCATCCCGTCCTCGAACGACGGCGACGGCGTCGTCCCCGTCCTGATTCCCTCCAGCAGGTGCGCGACGAGCGGCGCGATCAACGCCCGGCCGATGATGTCGGACTGGTCATCGCCGCCGCCCAGCGACGGGGGGGCGGTGCGGGGCACGACGAGCTCGAGGCCGCCGCCCGAGGCCTGGCGCAGCTCGCCCTCCCACCAGCGCGCGCTCCCGCGGCTCAGGCGATAGCTCACGGCGCCGCGTGAGCCGAACGCCTCCAGCGTGTGCTCGTTCACCCCGTGCGTGACGCGGCTCGCGGTCAGCGTGACCTGCGCGCCGGAGTCGAGCTCGCCGAGCACGGTGCAGTAGTCCTCGGCGTCCGGCGGCCGGCTGACGCCGGGCGCCGAGCGTGAGGCGTACGCGATGCCCGTGTGCGCCGCCACGCGCCGGAATTCGCCGAAGGTCCAGCGGACGAGGTCCACGAGGTGGACGCCCATGTCGCCCATAGCGCCGTGGCCCGCCTGGGCGCGGTCCATCCGCCACGTCGCCGCGGCGGTCTCGTCGGCCCAGCGCGAGCCGAGCCAGCGCAACGCGAGGTGGAAGACGCGGCCCACAGAACCCTCCCTCACGCGCGCGTGGAGCTCCTGCATCGAGGCGGCGAAGCGCCAGTTGAAGCCCGTCATGCCCACGCGTCTCGCTTGGCGGGCGGCGTCCACCATCGCCTCGGCATCCGCGCGGGTCATCGCGAGGGGCTTCTCGCAGAGCACGTGGGCGCCCGCCGCGAAGGCGCGGACGGCGATCGCACGGTGCAGATGGGGCGGCGTCGCGACGACGACGATCTCGGGCTTCGCCCGTTCGAGCATCTCCTCCCACCGCGCGAAGACGTGCGGCACGCCGTAGCGGTCGGCCACCGCCTTGGCACCCGCTTGATCGCGCTGGCAGACGGCGACGACGCGACACCCGTTGGCCTGAAACGCCGGGATGTGGGCGCGGCCGAAGCCGAGCCCGATGACGCCGACCGTGAGGGCCTGCTGGGTCATGGAATCAGTCCTCGTGGGGATCGGGGGAGGATCGCTGCGACGGCGAGGAGGATCGCGGTCGCCCGCCTCATGAGCCGATAGTACCGCAGGGGGGCCAGGCGCCGCGCGCCGCGGCGCCCCGGGTGCTCCTTTTCATGGCGCCAGGCCGCAGTTTCGATACGGGTAGAGTCGGCTTTCTCTCGCGCTCGCCTCGATCGTCTGCTTCAGCTTGAGTGAATGGTTGCGCATGAACCGGCTGAGAGTGGGACGAACAAGGAGCTGGCCCTTGAGCCACCCGGCGATCCCCCCCTTGATGCCGATCGTGCTCTCGTAACGAAAGAGGGTGCACCCATCAAGGTTCAGAAGCACGAAACGGTCCTCCAGCAGGTCGAGTGGGCCCTCCACGCCCTCGAATCGGATTTCCTCGGGTTCCCGGAGCGTGACCCATTCCACGGTGCGATAGACCTTTTGTCCGCGCGTGTGTCCGCGCCTGAAGGTGGGGAGGGAAGAATGGAACTCGACGAGCCGGCGGTGGCCCTCGGCCTTCAGTACCAGCGACGAGCTGCCATCGGCCTGTCGCGTGCCGAACGCGGTGAGCACCTGGAACGCCAGCCGGCGATCGGCGTGAATGTGGAGCTCTATCGGCTTGAGGCGAATCCCGACAACCATCGATCCGTTGGCTCTAGAAGGTACCCCACTGGAAGGAGTCGTGGGAAGGAGTCGTGCGAGGGCAGGCGCACCCCGTCTGAACCGAGGGTATTCTCGCCGCCGGGCTGGTAGTTTAGTATCGCTTTGCCAGAGATCGTGTTCGTGCCGCTCTGCCAGAGAGGAGGTGAGTTCGGAATGGTCCGACGCGTCCTCACCGTTGCGGCCGTCGTCAGCGCGCTGGTGCTCACGAGCCTCACGGGCGCGGTGGCCCAGCAGAAAGCGAACCCGTGCGCCGCCAAGAACCCGTGCGCCGCGAAGGCCACCAACCCGTGTGCGGCGAAGAATCCGTGCGCCGCGAAGAACCCCTGCGCTGCCCAGAAGCCCGCGAAGAAAATGATGAAGAAGGGCGAAGCCAAGCAGAACCCCTGCGCGGCGAAGAATCCGTGCGCCGCGAAGAACCCTTGCGCCGCGAAGAAGTAGGTCGCTGATTCCTGGCGCCGGGGGCTGTGCCCATGGCCGGCCCCCGGTGACGTCTCCTCACCCCCAGCCGATTGACAGTGCCTCCCCGGGGTGATAGAAGCGGGCAACCGTCCGAGCCTGGAGGGGGTGAGACGCAGCCCCGTTTCCGAAAACCTTTCTGCGCAGCGGGCCGAGTGCCAAGGAGTTTTCCTATGCGACCAACCTCACGTCGCGAGTTCTTACGCGCCACGTCCGGCGCCACGGCCGGGATGGCGTCCTGGCTGGCCCTTGGCAAGGCGCCGGCCTTCGCTCAGAAGCGCGAGCTGACCTTCCTCTCCTGGAACCACTTCGTCCCCGCCTCCGACGACGAGCTGCGCAGGCAGGCGGAGGCGTTCGGCAAGCAGGCGGGGGCGACCGTGCGCGTGGACACCATCGCGCACTTGCAGCTCGACGCCAAGTTCGCCGCCGAGGCCCAGTCGCAGTCGGGCCACGACATGATTCGCACCCACGGCGCCGTCCCCTTCGTCTTCGAGAACCTGCTGGCCGACGTGGGCGACCTCGTCGACACGCTCGGTAAGCGGTACGGCGGCTGGTATCCGTTCGCGGCCGAGAGCGGCCAGACGAAGTCCGGCTGGCGGGCCGTACCGTGGTTCTGGATTTCCTTCCCGGCCACCTACAACATGGCGCACTTCAAGAAGGCCGGGCTGGAGGTGCCCAAGACCTGGGCGGATTTGCTGCATCACGGCAAGATTCTCAAGAAGCAGGGCAACCCCGTCGGCATCCCCATCAGCCACTGCGCGGACGCCCACTCGACCTATTGGTCGGTCGCCTGGTCGTACGGGGCGAAGGTGCTGGAGGCCGATGGTAAGACGCCAGCGATCACCTCCGACAAGACCGCGCAGGTCATCGAGTGGTACAAGGAGCTCTACCGGGACGCGATGGAGCCCGAGGTGCTCTCCTGGGACGACGCGTCGAACAACCGCTGCATCCTGGCGGGGAAGTGCTCCTGGATCCACAACCCGATCAGCCCGTACAACGCCGCGCTGAAGGAGAAGATGCCGATCGCCGATGACATCAACCACCACAACAGCCCCGGAGGCCCGGCGGGAATCCACTCGGCGCCGCCGATCCTGGGTCTCGCGATCTGGAAGTTCTCCAAGAACCTCGAGCTGGCCAAGGAGTTCATCCGGTTCCTCTTCAAGAAGGAGAACTACGACGAATGGATCGTGGCCTCCAACGCCTTCAACCACCCGCCGCTCCGGCACTTCGCGGATCACCCCATCTGGGCGCGAAATGCAAAATTCGCCATGCTGCCGAAGGAGGCGGAGTTCGCGCACCCGCGTGGCTGGCCCGCCAAGCCGAACGACGCGGTCGGGCGGATCGAGGCCAACTACGTCCTGGCCGACATGGTCGCGAAGGCCGTGAACGGCCTGCCCACCAAGCGCGCCATGGAGTGGGCACAGGACCAGATCGCGCTGGCGGTGAAGGGACAGCTCAAGAGCGGCTAGCATGGCCGTCGGTCCCCGCGTCCTCGAGGCGGCCCGGTTCCTGAGCCCCGGCCGCTTCGCGCGCGTGCGCGAGTGGTGGGAGCAGGAGCACGTCTTCGGTTACGCCCTGATCGTGCCCGCGCTGCTGCTGCTCGTGTGCCTCGTCGCCTACCCCTTCGGGATGGCCATCTACTTCAGCCTTTCGGACTACTGGGTCGGCTCGCCCGGGCGCTTCGTCGGCCTCGGGAACTTCCGCGACATTCTCGGCAACGAGGTCTTCCGTCAGACCGTCTGGAACTCGTTCGTGTTCACCACCATCGCCCTCACCCTGAAGACGGTCCTCGGCGTCTGGCTGGCGGTCCTGTTAGCCCGCGACCTCCACTTCAAGCGACTCATCCGGGGCGTCGTGCTGCTGCCGTGGGTCATCCCCACGGCGCTCTCGACCCTCGGCTGGTGGTGGATGTTCGACTCGCTCTACAGCGTGGTGAACTGGACGGCGATCCGGCTGGGTCTGATGAGCCCGCCCGGGCCGAACTGGCTCGGCATGTCGAGCTACGCGATGGCCGCGGTGATCAGCGTGAACGTATGGCGCGGGCTGCCGTTCTTTGCCATCACGGTCCTGGCCGGGCTGGTCTCGATCCCCCGTGAGTACTACGAGGCCGCGGAGGTCGACGGCGCGAGCCGCCGGGGCCGGTTCTGGTACGTGACGCTGCCCCTGCTCAAGCCCGTCCTCGCCGTCGTGATCCTGTTCTCGACGATCTTCACGTTCAGCGACTTCAACATCGTCTACGTGCTCACGCGGGGCGGCCCCGTCAACACCACCCATCTCTTCGCGACGCTGGCCTACCAGATCGGGCTCAACGGGGGCAACCTCGGGCAGGGGGCGGCCATCTCGCTCTTCCTGTTCCCGATGCTGGCGGCCGTGGTCTTTTTCCAACTGCGGTACATTCGGAAGGAATGACGGTGGCGATCGCGGGGAGCCGGGCGGCGCGGATCCGATCGACGGCATCTACCTATGCCAACCTGGTCCCATTCCTCTTCTTCGCGCTGTTCCCGTTCTACTTCATGCTCATCACGTCCTTCAAGTCGAATGCCGAGCTCTACGACCTCAAGTCGGTTCCGTTCCTGATCCAGACCGGCGTCATCACCGACCACTACCGGTATCTGTTCCAGCGCACCGAGTTCCTGGTCTGGATCAAGAACAGCCTCGTCATCAGCGTCGTCGCCACCAGCATCTCGCTGATGATCTCGATCCTCGCCGGCTACAGCCTGGCGCGGCTCCGCTATCGCGGCGTCGGGGCGTTCGGCACGGCGGTGTTCGTCACCTACCTGGTGCCGCCGACGCTGCTCTTCCTGCCGCTCTCCCAGGTCGTCGTCTGGCTCGGCGTCTCGGACACGATCTGGGCGCTGATCGTGACGTATCCGACGTTTCTGGTGCCGTTCTCCACGTGGCTCCTCATGGGCTACTTCCGGACGGTGCCGAAGGAAGTCGAGGAGTGCGCCCTGGTGGACGGCGCCTCCAGGATGCAGACGCTGATCCGCGTGGTCCTGCCGATGGCCGTTCCCGGTATCGTGTGCGCCGCACTCTTCGGCTTCACGCTGACCTGGAACGAGTTTATCTACGCGCTCACGTTCGTCTCCCAGAGCGCGAACAAGACGGCGGTGGTGGGCGTGACGGCGGACTTGATCCGCGGTGACATCTACTACTGGGGCTCGCTGATGGCCGGCGCGGTCCTGGCCAGCGTGCCGACGGTGATCTGCTACGTCTTCTTCCTCGACTACTACGTGTCCGGCCTCACCGCGGGCGCCGTCAAGGGCTAAGACGTCCGTCGCCCGCAGATTGCCGGATCGCGGGCCCGGCCGATTTACAATGGACCCGTCGTGCCTGCTCAGGAGACGTTTCAGAAGCTCGCCCGCTCCATCGAGACCGTCATGCGGGGGCAGTCGGCCGCGATCCGGAAGCTGCTGGCCGCGTTCGCGAGCGGCGGCCACGTGCTCCTGGAGGACTACCCCGGCACCGGCAAGACGACGCTCGCCAAGGCGCTCGCGCGGTCGGTCGGCGCCACCTTCAAGCGCATCCAGTTCACGCCGGATCTCCTGCCGTCGGATATCCTGGGCGTGTCGGTGTTCGACCAGCGCGACCACGCCTTCCACTTCCACGAGGGCGCGATCTTCACGAACATCTTGCTGGCCGACGAGATCAACCGCGCCTCGCCGCGGACCCAGTCGGCGCTCCTCGAGGCCATGGCCGAGGGCCAGGTGTCGATCGAAGGGCGCACGCTCAAGCTCGCGGACCTCTTCTTCGTCATCGCCACCCAGAATCCGGTCGAGTTCCGCGGCACGTACCCCTTGCCCGAGGCGCAGATGGACCGGTTCGCGATGCTGTTTGCCCTCGGGTACGTCGCCCCCGAGGAGGAGGTGGCCATCCTCTCGGCCCAGGCCGAGCGCCACCCGCTCGACGACGTCACGCCGTGCGTGTCGATGGACGACGTGCTCCGGCTCCGGCAGAGCGTCAAGAACGTACGCGTGAGCGACGAGCTGAAGCGATACGCCGTGGACCTCGCGCGTGAGACGCGCGCGGTGCCCGGGGTGCAGCTCGGCGCGAGCCCCCGCGCCTCGCTCGCGCTCGTGAGGGCGGCCCAGGCGCTGGCGCTGCTGGACGGCGGCGCGTTTGTCGTGCCCGAGCACGTCCAGGAGCTCGCCGTGCCCGTCATCGCCCATCGGCTCGTCATCGATCCGCAGGCGCGCTTCTCGGGTGTCACCGCGCCCGGAATCGTGGAGGAGATCGTGAAGAAGGTGCCCGTGCCGGCGTGAAGCGTGTCGCGTACCGGCTCTTCCGGTCCACCTCGTCGTTCCAGTACCGGCTCGGCCGGCAGCTCACGCCGGCCGGCAAGCTCGCGCTGGCCGCGCTCGCCGCCGCCACGGTGATCGGGTTCGACACCAATCGCACCGTGGGCTATCAGGCGTTCACGCTCCTCACCGCCCTCCTCACCGTCGCCGCGGCGTGGAGCGCGGTCTTCCGGGTGCGCCTTCGCGTGCGGCGCGTCCTCCCGCGCTTTGTGACGGTCGGCGAGCCCGCCACGTACCGGGTCGTGATCCGGAACGAGACTGCGCGACCGCAGCGCGGTCTGGTCCTGATCGAGGATCTCGCCGACTTCCGCCCGTCGTTCGACGAGTTCCTCGACGCGCGAGAGCCGGGCGAGGAGCGGCGGAACTGGTTCGACCGGAGGGTCGGCTACCCGCGCTGGGCCTGGCTCGTCGCGAGGAAGCGCGGTGGAGCGATCGCGCCGCGACCGCTGCCCACGCTCCCGCCGGGCGACGCGGGCGAGGTCGCGGTCGAGCTCCTGCCGCTCCGCCGGGGCCGCGTCGCGTTCGCTGCCGTCACGATCGCGCGGCCCGATCCGCTCGGTCTGGTCAACGGGCTCGTCACGATTCCGCTCCCCGGCTCGCTCGTGGTGCTCCCGAAACGCTACGCGATGCCGGACGTGGCGCTTCCCGGGGCGCGGAGGTACCAGAGGGGCGGCGTCGCGCTCGCCTCCTCGGTCGGAGACTCGGAGGAATTCGCCGCCCTGCGCGACTACCGCCCTGGCGACCCGCTGCGTCGGGTCCACTGGAGGAGCGCGGCGCGGGTCGGCCGGCCGGTCGTCAAGGAGTACCAGGACGAATTCTTCGTGCGCCACGCGCTGGTCCTCGACACGTTCGCGGAGCGGGCGGAGAGCGACGTCTTCGAGGAGGCGGTCTCCGTTGCGGCGTCGCTCGCGTGCTCGATCCAGACCCAGGACTCACTGCTCGACCTCCTGTTCGTGGGGCCCGAGACGTACTGCTTCACCGCCGGGCGCGGCCTCGGCCACACGGACCGTATGCTGGAGGTCCTGGCAGGCGTGCGCCCCTGCCGCGACAGACCGTTCCACGCGCTTCACCGCGCGGTGCTCGAGCGCTACACGTCGCTCTCGGGCTGCATCGCCGTCCTGCTCGCGTGGGACCAGCCGCGCCAGGATTTCGTCAGGCAGCTGCGCGCGCTCGGCGTGCCCACGCGAGCGTTGGTCGTCAGCGACGCGGCCGCCCCGGCGGTCGGTCCCGGCGACGAGGTCCACCGCCTGGAGGTGGGCCGGATCGCCGAGGGGCTCGCGCGCCTGTGAGCACCCCGCCGCTCCTGCTCGGCGCCGCGGTGATGTTCTGGGGCTGGGAGACAGGGCTCCTCCTCCCCGCGGCGGGCGTCGCCCTCATCCTCGAGGGTGCGCGCACCGTCGCCTGGCGGCTCGACCTCTCGCGCCCGGACTTCAACCGCGTCTCCGATCTCTGCGCGGTCCTCTTCGCCGGGAGCGCCGCCTACCTCTTCACCGCGGGCGGCGGAATGCGCGTCGGCGGCGGAGCCGGGGCGCTCACCGTCCTGTTTCAGTGGCTGCCGCTCCTGGTGGCGCCCCTCGTCGCCTGCCAGGTGTACAGCGCGACGGGGAAGGTGGACCTGAGCGCGTTCTTCTGGTCGCTCCGGAGGAAGGCCGAAGCCGAGCCGGACGGGTCGCCCGGCGCGCTCGACCTCGCGTATCCCTACGCCGCGCTCTGCGTTCTCTCGGCGAGCGCCGCCAACGTGAGAACCCTCGCGTACTACGCGAGTGTCTGCGGGCTCGCCGGCTGGGCGCTCTGGTCGCATCGCTCGCGCCGCTTCTCCCCCCTCTGGTGGGGCGTGTCGCTCGCCCTCGCCATCGTCGCCGGGTACGCCGGTCACATCGCCCTCCACAGCGTCCAGCAGAGGCTCGAGGAAATCGCCTTCGAGTACATCGCGAGTCTCGTCGGCCGGGACACCGATCCCTTCCGGTCGGCCACCGCCCTCGGCCACCTCGGGCAGCTGAAGTTCTCCGACCGGATCCTCCTGCGCGTGGAGCCGGCGGCGGGCCAGCCGACGCCGATCCTCCTGCGCGAGGCGAGCTACAACGTCTACATCTCGCCCGCGTGGTTTGCGGTGGGGGCCGCGTTCACGCCCGTCCAGCCCGAGGCGGGCGGCGAGACGTGGAAGCTCGCGCCCGGGCCTGCCGACGAGGCGAGCGTCGGGGTGTCCCTCTACCTCAACCGCGGGCGGGGCGTGCTGCCCCTGCCGGCGCGCGCAATGGAGATCGACAGGCTCGCGGTCGTCCGCCTCTCGAAGAACCCGCTCGGCGCGGTGAAGGTGGACGAGGGGCTCGGGCTCGTCACCTACCAGGTCCGCGGCGGGTCCACCGCGCCGCTCGACGCGCCGCCGACAGACCTGGACGTGGGCGTCCCCACCGGGGAATCGGTCGCGGTGACGCGCCTCGGGGCCGAGCTCGCGCTCGCGTCCAAGTCGCCGGCGGAACGGCTCGAGGCGGTGGCCGCCTTCTTCCGGACGCGGTTCCGCTACTCGACCTACGCCGACCGACCGCTCGGCCGGACACCGCTCGAGGACTTCCTCCTCCGCCGGCGCTCCGGGCACTGCGAGTACTTCGCGACCGGCACCGTCCTGCTGCTCCGCGCGGCGGGCGTGCCCGCGCGATACGCGACCGGGTACTCGGTGCAGGAGTGGAGCCGCCTGGAGCAACGCTACGTCGTCCGCGCGCGGCACGCCCACTCCTGGGCGCTCGCGTGGGTGGAGGGCGCCTGGCGCGACCTCGACACGACGCCGCCGGTGTGGGCGGAGGAGGAAGCGGCGGTGGCGTCTCCGTTCGGCTCCCTGAGCGACTTCGCCTCGTGGGTGGTCTTCCGCATCTCGCGATGGCGCTACGGGGAGAGCGAGCTCGGCGTCCGCCGATACCTCGTGTGGCTGCTCGTGCCGCTCGTGCTTCTGCTCGCGTGGCGCCTCTACGGGCGGCGGCGGATCGGACGTGAGACGACCGACGCGGCCCCCGGTGAGCCTCCGCGCAGTCACCCGGGCGCAGATTCGGAGTTCTATTTGATCGCCGACCGGCTCGCGGCCGCGGGCCTCGGCCGGCGTCCCGCCGAGCCGGTCTCGGCGTGGATCAGCCGTCTCGAGGACGCGCGCGGCCTGACGGCGGACACGCTCCGCGAGATCGCGAAGCTCCACTACCGCTACCGGTTCGACCCGGACGGGCTCGGCGCCGATGAGCGGCAGGCGCTGCGGACAGGCGTCGAGGCGTGGCTCGCCGCACGGGCCGATTGAACTCGGCCCGCGCTTCGCTTACGTTGAGTCCTGCGATGGCCCGCCTCGACCGGCACTTCTTCCGACCGGCGTAGCTCCGAGAGACTCCCCGTGCCCTTCGTCAGCGACTCCTATCACAACCCCAAGCTCGAGCTTCGCCCGATCAGCCCACGCGAGGTGGGTGTCTTCGCCAGGCGCGCGATCCAGAAGGGCGAGATCCTGACGATCTCGGGCGGCGTCGTGCTGCCGTACCGGAAGGTGAAGGCGCTGCCGCAGAAGCTCCAGCGCCTCTGCTTCCACATCGAGCACGGCTTCTACCTGGTCCCGCCGCCGGGCCGGAAGATCGCGCTGGGCTTCTACACCAATCACTCGTGTGCGCCCAACGCCGGTGATCTCGACGGCTGGTACGCGCTCGCGTTGATCGCGCTGCGCAGGATCCGGAAGGACGAGGAGATCACGTGCGACTACCGGACGGTGGCCGTGGGCGCCGATCGCCTCTACCGACGCCTTCTGCGCTTTCGCTGCCGCTGCGGGGCGAAGAGCTGCGAAGGCGTGATCCGCGCGTGACCGCGGCTACTCGAACTCGAGGGTCGCGGCGCGCAGGCCGCAGAGGAGCTTGCCGGCGGTCTCGAGGCAGCGGTCGTTCGAGGGTGGCATGACGGGCCCCGCGAGCGCGTCCCGGTGCCAGCGCTCGAGGGGCAGCTCCTTCAGGATCCCGCGGCCGCCGGCGAGGCGCAGCGCCTTCCCCGTCGCCTCGAGCCCCACCTCGGTACAGTAGGCCTTCGCCTGGTTCACCGCCAGCATCGTCGCCTCCGTGTCGCCCGTCATCCGGACGCGCGCGGCCTCGTGGAGGAGGAGGCGCGCGGCGCGGACCGCCGTGCCGGTCTCGGCGACGGTGCGCTGGACGAGCGGGTGGTGGGCGAGCGACTCGGTGGAGGGCCTGAGGGTCTTGGTCTTCGCGTACTCGACCATGTACTCGAAGGCGGCCTCGCCGATCCCGAGGTACGTCGCGGCGTAGCCGAGCGCGAAGCCCGAAAGGTCGATCGAGAGGAGCGATCCCGGCGTGCCGATGATGCGCTCGGCGCCCACCGTCGAGTCGTAGCGGATCGTGTGGCTGATCGTCCCGCGCATGCCCGTGGCGTTCCAGATGCCTTCGATCTTGACGCCCGCGTCGGTCTTGGGAATGAGCGCGGAGATCACGCCCGCCTTCGCCGTGGTCGTCCCTTCGACGATGCCCGTCACGAAGTAGTAGTCGGCCGCGTCGCCGAGCGAGCAGAACTGCTTGACGCCCGCGACATGGAAGCCGCCGCCGTCCACCCTCCGGAACACGGTCTGGAGGACGAACTTGTCGCGGAAGCTCTGCTCCGGCTCGCTCGTGATCGAGGCGATGAGCGCGCCGCGCCCGACGACGTCGGCGAAGTAGCGCCGCTTCTGCGCCTCGGTCCCGAGCGCCGCGATGAAGGTCGCGACCGTCGAGTGCATGTTGAACGTGAGCGCGGTCGAGGCGCACCCCTTGGCGATCTCGCGAAGGGTGTGGGCGTAGGCGATCGGATCGGCGCCGAGACCGCCGTAGTCTTTCGGGACCGTCAGGGCGAGCAGGCCGGCCTCGCGCAGCTCCGCGTAATTCTCGTAGGGAAACGAGGACTCGGTGTCGTATTTCGCCGCGCGCGGCGCGAAGCGCTCACGGGCGAGCGCCGCGGCGCGCTCGACGAGCGCGCGCTGCTCGTCGGTGAGCGGGGGCAGCGGGAACATTGGGCCACCTCCCAGGCAAGAGCGCAGGAGGCACGATACCACGCGCGCGCCGCCTTGACACGCCGAAAGCCCGCGTGATAGTGACGCGCTCATGGCCGATGCCCTTCTGCGCACGGAGCAGCTCTCACGCAGCTACGGGAGCCTCCTCGCGGTGGACCGCGTGGACCTCACGGTCCGCGAGGGCGAGCTCCGCTCGATCATCGGCCCGAACGGGGCGGGCAAGACGACGCTCTTCCGGCTGATCTCCGGGGAGGTCGCACCGACCGCGGGTCGCATCTGGTTTCGCGGGCGCGAGCTGACGGGCCTGCCGCAGCACGTCGTCTCGCGGCTCGGGATCGCGAAGTCGTACCAGATCACCAACGTCTTCCCCCACCTCACCGTGCAGGAGAACGTGCGCGTCGTGGCACAGGGGTACCGGGCCTCCTTCAACTTCTGGTCGCGCGCCGATCGGCTCGCCGACGTGCGCGATCGCGCGCGGGCGCTGCTCGGGACGGTCGGCCTCGAGCGCAAGGCGGACCTCCTGGCGGCGAACCTCTCGCACGGTGAGAAGCGCCACCTCGAGATCGCCATCGTGCTCGCCACCGAGCCGGCCCTGCTCCTGCTCGACGAGCCCACCGGAGGCATGAGCCCGGAGGAGACGGACGAGACGATGGTGCTCATCCGCGACCTCGCCGCCGGGCGAACGATCGTGCTGGTGGAGCACAAGATGAAGCTCGTGATGAAGGTTTCCGACCGCATCACCGTGCTCCACCAGGGCCAGGTGATCGCCGAGGGCACGCCCGAGGAGATTCGGGCGAACGCGCGCGTGCAGCAGACCTATCTGGGCGCTTGGCGATGACGTCTGGAACGAGAAGTGGCTCGCCGGACGCAGCCGGCTCGTGCCTTTCTCAGGCCACCCACGAATGATTCCGGGCTCGCGGACCCCGATCCAATGACGCTGCTCGCGGTCGAGGATCTCCACACCTACTACGGCGAGGCGCACATCCTGCAGGGTGTCTCGATCAAGGTCGGCGAGGGCGAGGTCGTCACGCTCATCGGCCGCAACGGCGCCGGCAAGACGACGACGCTGCGCTCGATCATGGGAGTCGCGCGGCCCCGGCGCGGGCGCGTGGCGTTTCGCGGCGAGGACGTGACGCGCCTGCCACCCCACGAGATCGCCCGCCGTGGCATCGCGTGGGTGCCCGAGGAGCGCCGCGTGCTGCCAAACCTCACGGTGCTCGAAAATCTGAGACTCGGCGCGCTCGGCGCAGGCCGCGCGAATGGCCCTTCGGACTGCGACGAGGTCCTCGCCTTCTTCCCGAGGCTCCGCGAGCGGATCGACTCCAAGGGGCGGTTCCTCTCGGGCGGCGAGCAGCAGATGCTGGTGATCGCGCGCGGGCTCATCGCGCGGCCTCGGCTGATGCTCGTGGACGAGCCCACAGAGGGGCTCGCGCCGCTCCTGGTCCAGACCGTGACGGAGGTTCTCGGCGAGATCAGCCGGCGCGGGACGACGATTCTGCTGGTCGAGCAGACCCTGGAGGTCGCAATGACGCTCTCACACCGGCTCTACGTCATGGACCAGGGGCGCATCCAGTTCGAAGGCACGCCGGATGAGCTGCGCCGCGAGCCCGCGATCCAGCAGCGCTTCCTCGGCGTGTAGGCGCGCGTCGGAGAAACTGCTGTTCGAGCGCGGGCTTTGCCCGCGCAATCGATCCTGGGGGGGGCAGGGAGGAGAGCGCCGTCAGGCGCGCGACGACCGTCGGCAGGGGGGCGGAGCCCCCCTCCGAGTGGACTAAGCCCCCTGGGGACCTGAGCCGAAGCGGAACATCCCCTCCTGGAGACCGAGCGCGCTCTTGCCGATCGCCTCGAGCATGCGGTCGACGGTCGGGGGCATCAGCGTCGCGGTCCGCACGTCGCGGAAGGCGCGCTCGGCCGGATAGTCCTTGTAGGCGCCGCGCCCGCCCACGACCTGGATGACTTTCGAGGTGACGTCGAGGCCCGCCTCGGTCGCGAGGTACTTCGCCCGGTTCGCGAGGAGGCCGCGCTCGACCATGTCCGCCTCCGCCCAGGCCGCCGCCGAGTCCTCGAGGACGAGTCGCGCGGAATGGAGCCGCGCGGCGAGCTCGCCGATGTGGCGCTGGACCGTCGGGTCCTGGGCGACGGCGATATTGTCGGGCCGCACGACACGCTGGCGCGCGTATTCGATGGCGAAGGCGAGCGCCGCCTCGGCGACCCCCACATAGATCGCCGCGTAGCCGAGCCCGAAGCTCTCGACCACGCCGACCTGGATCGCCGAGCCGGGCCGGCCGAGCGTCGCGTCGTCGGCGACGCGCACGCGCTTGAAGGTCACGGAGGGGCTGAACGTGGCGCGCATGCCGAGCGTGTTCCACTTGCCGTCGGTCACGAGGCCGGGCGCCTCCGCGGGCACGAGCGCCTGGAGCAGGGCTTTGCCCATATCGGCCTCGCCGTCGAGCGCGCACCACACCATGTAATAGGACGCGCCGAGCGCCATCGTGCAGAAGTGCTTCACGCCGTCGATCACCCAGCCGTCACCGTCCCGGCGGATCGCGGTCTCCATGAGGAACGTGCGGGAGAGGCTCACCGCGGGCTCGCTGCCCCAGCTCCCAAAGAGCTTGCCGAAGCGGACGACCTCGGGGAAGTATCGCCGCTTCTGTGCCTCGGTGCCGAGCGCATCGATGAAGCGCAAGACGGTCGAGTGCATGTGCAGCGTCATCGCGGTGTTCGCGCAGCCCTGGGCGAGCGCGCGGATGACCCCGATATAGGTGGGCATATCCAGGCCGAGACCGCCGTGCGGGCGGGGGATCGCGGAGGCCAGATACCCCTCGGCCCAGAGGTCGCGCCAGCTCTCGACCGGGTTCTGCCCGGCGAGGTCGTAGTCGCCCGCGCGGGGCGCGATGCGCTCGCGCGTGAGCTGCTGGACGCGCTCGACGACGCGCCGCTGCTCGGGGTTGAGCGGCGCCATGGTCAGCGCATGCCGCTGACGTCGGCGCGCGCGGACGCATTGCAGCGGCAGGTGCCCGCCTCGTGGAGCTCGATCATGTTGCCCGCCGGGTCGTGCATGAAGATCTGCTGCGACTGGGGCCCGACGACGCCCTCCGACACCCAGTACGACACGCCGAGCCGGTCGAGCTCGCGGCGCGTCTCCTGGATGTCGTCGACCGCGAGCGCGACGTGCGGCGACGCCGGATCCTTGCCCGGCCCCTGAGCGAACTTCGATTGCCCGTTGACGCCCATCAGGTGGATCTGCGCTCGACCGCCGACGTCCATCCAGTAGCCCGGGATCGTCGGTATGTACGGGCGCCCCGGATCGGGCGAGAGGCCGAGCACGTCCTGATAGAACGTGCGCGCACGGTCCGCGTCCGCCTCGGTCGGGCCGACGCGGATTCCGTGATGGTGGAGCTCGAGCACCTTGATGGCCATAGTGTCCTCCTCGCGGATGTGCCGCCGATCATAGGAGCCGGCTCCCCCGCGTGTCAATCGTGGTAGAGTCCGCGCCATGAGAATACCGCCGCCCTGCGTCGCGCGCGAGGGCTCGCGGTGAACGATCCGCGCGATACAACGATCCGCGCGATACTATGATTGCTCGCATTGGGAGAAAGCCAGGAGGTAGGCGACATGGCGGTCAAAGCGCTGCTCCACTACGCGCTCGAGGTGCCCGACGCGGGCGCCGGCGAGAAGTTCTACTCGAATTTCGGGCTGGCCAAGGCGCCGAGCCGGGACACCGCGGTGCGTCTCCGGCCGGCCCCGCTCCAGCGTGAGTCGGTCCTTCTCTACGATGGCCCGAAGAAACGCCTCCACCATCTCGCGTTCGGCGCGCCGGGGGACGAGTACCAGGCGACGCGCGAGGCCGTGCGGCGCGCGGGGATCCACGAGATAGACCCGCCGCGCGGCGCGCCGGAGGGCGGCTTCTGGGTTCGCGACACGGACGGCAATCGCGTCAACATCCGCGACGAAGGACGCGTGCTGCCGCCGCCCGACCCCCCGCTCGCGCTCAACAGCCCCGGCCATATCGCGCGTGAGGTCCGGCGCGGCTGTCCCGACCCGGCCGAGGGGGCACGACCCCGGCGGCTCGGCCACGTGCTCCTGTTCACCGGTGACCTCCAGCGCCAGCTCGACTTCTACACCCGCGTCCTCGGGATGAAACTCACCGACCGCTCGCGGCAGGTGATCGTCTTTCTGCGCTGCACCCCGGACCACCACAACCTCGCCTTCCTCGCGTCGAAGGGGCCCGGCTTCCACCACGGGTCGTTCGAGGTCGGCAACGTGGACGAGATCGCGATGGGCGCGGCGAACATGCAGGAGGCGGGCTGGCAGCCCGGATGGGGCCTCGGGCGTCACGTCATCGGCTCGAACTTCTTCTACTACATCCGGGACCCGTGGGGGAGCTTCGCCGAGTACTTCCACGACCTCGACTACATCCCCGAGCAGTGCGCGTGGGAGCCGCGCGATTTTCCCGAGGCCGAGGCGCTCTACCGCTGGGGTCCCCCGGTGCCCGACGACTTCGCCCTGAACCGCGAGCTCGAGAACTGACTTGCGGTTCCCGCTCGAGCCCGCCCCGCCGTCCGCGCTCGGCCTCGACCCCAAGGCGCTCGACCGGCTCGAGGAGCTCGTCACGCGTCACGTCACCGAGGGGCGGTACCCCGCGGCTCAGCTCGCGGTGGCCCGGCACGGCAAGCTCGCCATGGCGTGGACCCTCGGCGCGGCGCGCCTCGATCCGGACCGGGTCACGGCGAGGGACGACACGCTCTGGCTCCTCTACTCGAACACCAAGGTGCTCACCGCGTGCGCGGTGTGGATCCTCGCCGAGCGCGGTGCGCTCGCCTTCGACGACCGCGTCGCCGAGCACGTCCCGGGCTTCGAGGCCAACGGCAAGGGCGACATCACGATCGTCCACCTCCTCACCCACCAGGCAGGCTTTCCCAACGCCGACGTGCCGAAGGCGGCGTGGGAGGACCATGACCTGCTGCGACGCGCGGTGTGCGGGTTCACGCTCGAGTGGACGCCCGGCTCGCGGGTTCACTACCACGGTCGGGCGGCACACTGGACTGCCGCGGTTCTCCTCGAGGCGGTGACGAAGACGGACTATCGCACCTTCATCCGCGAGACCGTCATCGAGCCTCTCGGGCTTGGCCGTGGCCTGTTCGTCGGCCTCCCGGACGCCGAGCACGGCCGGGCCGCGGACATGCACGAGCCCGCCCAGGACGCGTCGCGGCACGTGAAGCGCGCCGACGAGAACACCGCGGAGTTTCGGCGCGCGGGCACGCCGGGCGGCGGAGGCTACGGGACGGCGCGGGCGATGGCGGCGTTCTACCAGATGCTGATCCAGGGCGGCTCGCTCAGCGGCGTGCGCCTCCTCTCGCCGCGCATGGTCGCCTACGTGACGCGCAACTTCACCGGTGACCGCGTGGACGGCTACATGGGCATGCCGATGCACCGGGGCCTCGGTCCGCATTCGCGCGGGACGACGGAAACGATCCGGGGCCTCGGCTCGCTCGCCTCGTCGCGGACGTTCGGCCACGGGGGCGTGGGCTCGTCGTATTGCTGGGGCGATCCCGAGTCCGGCGTCTCCTTCGCCTATCTGACGAACAGCCGCCTGCCCGATCCCTGGCACTCGGCGCGACTCGAGCGCGTCTCGAACCTGGTCCACGCCGCGATCGCCTAGCGCCGTGCCACCCATGCCCGGGCCGACCGTGCTCGTGACGGGAATGAGCGGGCTCATCGGGGGCGCGGTCCGGAAACATCTCGCCGGACGGTACGAGTTACGCGCCCTGAACCGTCGACCGATCGAGGGAGTCCCTTGCCATCAGGCCGACGTCGCCGACCTCGACGGGATCCAGCCGGCGTTCAAGGGCGTGCACGCCGTCGTGCATCTGGCGGCCAGCGTCGGCACCCATGCGCCGTTCGACGAGATCCTCCGCGCCAACGTCGTCGGCACCTACAACGTCTTCGAGGCGGCGCGCCGCGCCGGCGTTCGGCGCGTGGTGTACGCGTCGAGCGGCGCAACGGTGAGCGGCTACGAGCGGGAGATGCCGTACCGTGCGCTCGCGGACGGCCGTTACGACGAGGCATCCGCGTGGACGATGCTCACCCACGAGACCCCGGTGCGCCCGGCCGGCCTCTACGGCGTGAGCAAGGTGTGGGGCGAGGCCCTGGCCCGTCACTACGCGGACGCCCACGGGCTGTCGGTGATCTGCGTGCGCATCGGTCACGTCACGGCCGAGGACCGACCACGCGCGCCGCGCGACTTCTCGGTCTGGTGTAGCCAGCGCGATATCGTGCGGATGCTCGAGCTGTGCCTCGCGGCGCCCGACTCGGTCCGCTTCGACGTCTTCTTCGCCGTGTCGAACAACCGGTGGAGCTATCGCGACCTCGACCACGCGCGCCGGGTTCTCGGCTTCGAGCCCCTCGACGCGGCGGAGACCTACCGGGACCGGTAAGCGCCGCCTCGTTCATCGCGCCGGCGCGGCCCGCGGCGTGAAACCACCGCGGCGGGACCGCCGACCCGACGGCGGGGATTTTCCCGATGCGATTCAAGGGTGTCACCGATTGCTTGCCATTTCCGGAAAATCTACATTCGGACCCACGTTACGGTCGGACCGACGTTCAAACTCACGTTTGGAGGACAAGGGGGCCACCGTGGCTGTGGAGGAGAAGGTCAAGAGGATCATCGTCGAACAACTCGGAGTGCAGGAGTCGCAGGTGAAGCCCGAGGCCAAGCTTGCCGACGATCTGGGCCTGGGCGCGGATTCGCTCGAC
>WNFW01000298.1_pt1 | contig 30617 bp, 25 predicted proteins | sample 5400131 | NCBI WGS metagenome assembly WNFW01 (sample SAMN13153362, study PRJNA577476) | soil metagenome | isolation source: 20 cm soil or saprolite under grassland replicate 1 | place: USA:California | collected 2016-06-15 | reverse complement strand
CCTTTATCTCGTCCGCGTCCAGCTGCGGCAGAAATCGTAGGCAAATTTCGAAAACGGATTAGCTTCTGGCCATGCGCGACAATTACCTTGAGGAATATTATTCGTTCCTTCGTTTTCCAAGTGTTTCGACCGACGATCAGTACAAAGTAAAACTGCAAGAATGCGCAGATTGGCTTGTGAAGAAACTCACGAGCATCGGTTTGGAAACACAGCTGGTCCGAACAAAGGGTCATCCCATCGTCTGGGCACACAACAGCCAGCAGCCGGGGCGTCGGACCGTTCTGATCTATGGACATTACGATGTGCAACCCCCAGATCCGCTGGAGCTCTGGGATTCGCCGCCGTTCGAACCGGTTCTGAAAAACGGATACGTGTTTGCCCGCGGCGCGACGGACAACAAAGGACAGATCCTTTCACACATTCTCGGCGTTCAGGAAACAATCGAACAAAATGGCGACCTGCCGGTGAATCTGCATCTGGTGATCGAAGGCGAAGAAGAAATCGGCAGCGGGAATCTCGGCCCGTTTCTGAGCGAAAATCGCGATGCACTGAAAAGCGATGTCGCAGTGGTTTCCGATACAGGAATGATTGAGCGCGGTGTGCCGACGCTCAGTTATGGCTTGCGTGGGGTGACAGCCCTCGAAATCAAAATCACTGGCCCGAAGATGGATTTGCATTCCGGCATTTTTGGAGGCGCCGTCCAAAATCCAATCACGGCTCTGGCGCAATTGCTTGCCACACTCCACGACCGCGAAGGACGTGTTGCGATCGCAGGGTTCTATGATCGCGTAAAACCGCTGGAAGATTGGGAGCGTCAAGCGTGGCGCAAACTTCCACTCGATGGCGACAAACTGATTCGCGAAGAAACAGGCGTGCCCGAGCTTTTCGGCGAAGCCGGTTACAATTCGCTCGAACGCATCTGGGCGCGACCGACAGCCGAGATCAACGGAATCGGCGGAGGTTATCAAGGGCAAGGGACGAAGACTGTGATCGCCAGTCATGCGATGGCGAAGCTGACTTTTCGTCTCGTTCCGGAACAGGAAGGCGATGAAATTCTGAAGCTCGCAAGGGAGCACTTACGAAAGAACCTGCCGAAAGGCGTGACAATGGAAATCACCGACGGTCATAGCGGTCCCTGGTATCTCACCGATCCGCATTCGGCAATCGGTGAAGCGGCGCAGCGCGCATTACGCAAAGCTTTCGATCGCGATCCGGCACTCATCCGCGAGGGCGGGAGCATTCCAATTGTCTCGCAGTTCCGCGGCATCCTGGGCATCGAGACGCTGCTGCTGGGACTCGCGCTGCCTGATTGCCGCGCGCATTCGCCTAACGAGAATTTTCCTCTGGAAAATTTCGAGGGCGGGATTCGCCTGAACAAAGCAATTCTACAGGAGCTCGCATAATGTCATGTCGACCGAAGTGGAGACATCTCTCGACCGCCTAACGAGAGTTATAATAAAATCAGAGATTCCTCGACTTCGCTCGGAATGACAACTGGTTGGAATTGCCACTGGGGACAGCGGGCTCTACAGCAGTTAAATCGTGCGCTACGTCTATGAAATGGCTCTTAATCATTGCGCTGTGTTTCAGCACGGTGTACGCAGTGAGTGCGGCTGAAGAGTCGTTAGGCACAAAGATTAAAAAGATTTTCCCCACACCAACTCCGGCCCCGCGAAAACATAAGAAACGCTCAGCGAAGAAAGCGACGCCCAGCCCATCGCCTACGGCAACGCCAAGACACAAGAAGGCCTCGCCGACTCCGTCCCCGACCGCCACGCCGAAGACAAAATCGAAGCGTAAAAGAGGCTCTCCCACGCCAACAGCAACTCCCGAAGAAAGCCCGGTCCCAAGTCCAACTGAAACTCCAAGCCCTTCACGTTCGCCGCATCCCCAAAAGAAAGGCGCCCCGAACGCGACTCTGTTACCTGATGAGATTATGGGCTACGAAAATTACCCGGCGAAAGTGCGCCAGCTTCTCGACGCCGGACTTGCGCTAACAAGAGAAAATCTCGGTTACACGTACGGCTCGGCGGATCCCGCAAATGGCGGTATGGATTGCTCCGGGTTCATCTATAATCTTCTGACTGAAAATGGGTTTAAAGAAGTCCCGCGCGATTCGAGCCAGCAATATGTCTGGGTGCGCAAAGCGGGAAATTTCAATGCGGTCCTAAGCGACCATGAGGATTCCTTCGAATTCGACGCGCTTAAGCCTGGTGATCTTCTCTTCTGGCGCGGCACTTATAACATCGATCGCGACCCACCGATCACGCACACGATGATTTATCTCGGCCGCGAGAAGCGGACGAAAAAGCGCGTCATGATCGGCTCAAGCGACGGTCGTACTTACGATGGCAAACAACGTTGGGGCGTTAGCGTTTTCGATTTCAAAATGCCGCCGCCACCGCAGAGCGGCGACGCCAAAATCAGTCCTGTCTTTGTCGGCTATGGGCGAATTCCCGGGTTAAGCGAGGATTGAAACGTTAAATGTCTGGATTTGAATCCCGATTTCCGATTTACACGACACGATTTTTTGAGAACCGAAGCGATAATCATTCCGTATGAACAAAGACTATCCGCAGATTCTTTACGTCTCCACGGATTAGTCTGCCGACGAACTGGCGAGCGACGGAACGACTTCGATCGGCGAACACGGATGCATTCTCCCCGGGCAAGCGTTCGCAATAGCAATTTTTGTATGTGTATTCCAGCTTCCCTGAAGATTCGCTAAGCACATCTCCTCCTAAAATTGCGAGTCACTTCCGGCCAAAGGCTCAAGTGCTTGCAGAGCAGCCACTGGTTTTAGAGCCTGCTCCTCACTGCCAGGGTTAATTTCAGCAAGGGGCTTGCCTTCGGAGTGAAGAAACAGCGAAAAGTCCTTCGGCACGGTCATGTGGGGGTCCGTGTCTACTGAAATAGCGGGCGGTCGAACCTACTGCTCATGCTCAGCTTCCGCAGGACTTGGAGACGGTTTTGCTTCTGCCGTGGATGTTCGGTCACCTCGAGCGTGATGAACGCGGCGTTCGTATCCGACAAACGTGATCGTGATCAGAACAAGCATCACTATAAGAACGACGCGTTGCTCGTTTTTCGAGAGTTCGAAAATTCTGAATAGGCGCTTCATTTGATTGTCGCGCAATTTTGCAAGTTGCGCAGTCGAGATCGCAAGTTAAAAACTTGCGCTACATTATTTCTTGTAACGGATCGGATCCTTCAGCCCGGCTTCGCGAAAGCCTTTGAGCCGCAGCAGGCAGGAATCGCATTCGCCGCAGGCGAGACCTTCCGGCGACGGATCGTAACAACTGTGCGTGAGCGGAAGCTCGATGCCAAGCGCGACCGCTTTGCGAATGATTTCGGCTTTGGAGAATTTGATCAACGGCGTGTGAATTTGAAACCGTCGACCTTCAACGCCCGCTTTTGTTCCAAGATTGGCGAGGTTCTCAAATGCCTTGATGAATTCCGGCCGGCAATCGGGATAACCGCTGTAATCGATTGCATTCACACCGAGAAAAATGTCATTCGCTGGAATCACTTCCGCCCAGGCAAGCGCATAGGACAGGAAGATGGTGTTGCGGGCGGGGACGTAAGTGATCGGAATTCCATGCGCGATTTCTGATTCTGGTCGCTGCTTCGGCACATCGACATCATCGGTGAGTGCCGACCCACCGAAGACGCGCAGGTCGATGTTTGCGAGGCGATGCTCCTTTGCGCCTAACGAGTCGGCGACGCGGCGCGCAGTTTCTGTTTCGATTTGGTGACGCTGGCCGTAGTCGAATGAGAGCGCGTAGGCTTCGTAGCCTTCCGCAATTGCGATCGCCAGCGTGGTGGTCGAATCGATTCCTCCGCTTAAGAGAATGACTGCGCGTCTCTGCTCGTTCATAACTTAACGTTGTAACGAAGGCGTGGAACCGTACATTGGCACGCCCGGCGGTCGCGCCCTATCAAAAGAATGACCGCGGGCTTCATCGTGTCGGGCCTTTCTGTAGGGGCGAGGTTGTCGTCCCAAGGGGAAGCCAGCGGCTTCCCTATAGTTCATCGCCGGCGTTGGGAATTTTCGCATCGGGATAGTCGGCCCGGACGGTGAGTGCGATTCCGCCGCGGGCGGAGAATTGTGCGGTTACGTTCGCCTGGCGCGGCGCGCAGGCTTTCAGGAAATCTTCCAGAATCCGGTTTGTGACTGCTTCATTAAACGCGCGCTCATTCCGATATGATGCGAGATAAAATTTGAGCGACTTGCTTTCGACGCACAAGCGATCCGGGACATAATCGATGTCGATTCTCGCAAAATCAGGTTGGCCCGTGATTGGGCAAACCGAAGTGAAATCGTCCGTTTCGAAATGAATCCGGTAATTGCGGCGGGGCGCAGGATTCGGAAAAGTCTCGAGCCGTGCTTCCGTTGGCGAAGCGGGCAATCTCGCTTCACTTCGTCCAAGAAGTGTTAATTGACTCGGACGTTTTACCTTTGTCACGGCGATACCAAAGTTCGCCCGAAGGCGATTGAGGTCAATCGCCCCTACTTTTTTGAAATGCGCGCAAATCGTTCGCCACATCTGGATATTTTGCTGCGAGCGCTTCGACGTCACCGATTTCTATATCAACTCGTTCTACGCCTGGCCATTCGGTGCTCGCGAACGGTGGCGAAAGCCCACCGGGTGCAATTCGTTGTTCGCTGATAAATGTCACACGCACGAATCCGCACGTGGCGTGCGGCTCCAGTTTCAGGAGCTATCGAACCTCCGGCGCTGTCAGATCATTGGACATTTGTTTTCTTACGCCTTGAACATCGATTGGCGACCGCCGAACGTCCAATGCCAAGTCATCTGAATGGACGTAGAATCTCAAACTTCAAAAATCAAAGATCGCACCGGCGTCATCGACGTAATCGCGCACGACTCTAAAGCAGGCGAGGTCGTTCTGGTGATGAACGAGCCTAACGAGTGGGACGGTTCGGATGAGCAATTGCTCGCGTTACAGGAGCGCTTCAACGCCTACGTTTCATTCCTGCTCGATGGCGAAATGGCGGAGGCACATCCGGAGCTTGCCGGCAAACCCGCTCGGATCGAGCTGCGTTGTACGCGGATGCCGGACGCCCGCACCCTTGAGTTATTAGGATTGATTCACGATCATCTGGCGTTCCAGGAAATCAAGCTGGAAGTCGTGATCAAGAATGATCCGCCTTTGCCGAAGACTACGGCGTGACACGTGAAATCCGAGTGTTACAACTCGATCGCGTAGCGCTTCATCTTGTTATAGAGAGTGGGGCGCTGGATACCGAGAAGTTCCGCTGCTTTTTTCTTGTTTCCATGGCATTCAGCGAGCGCCTGAATAATCGCAGTTCGTTCGACGTCGTCGAGACTCTGGACGCCCGAACGCGGGAGGGCGGCAAGCTCCGTTTGTTGCAGCGCGGTTGGCAACTGTATTTCTGCTGGCAGCTCTTTCACCTCAATCATGCTTTGTCGCGCCAGGACTACGGCGTATTCAATCGCGTTTTGCAGTTCGCGAACGTTTCCCGGCCAAGAGTAATCGAGCAATTTTTGGAACGCTTCCGGCGAAATGTCCGGCTCCGGTTTGCCGAGCTGCTGAGCAAACTGTTTCACGAACGCGGCGATCAGCGGTGGAATATCCTGTTTCCGTTTTCGAAGCGGAGGCACTTCAATCTGGAAAGTGTTTAGCCGGTAGTACAAATCGGAGCGCAGCCGGTTCTCCGCGAGCGCCTGGGGGACGGGCCGATTCGTCGAAGCGATCGCACGGAAGTCGGCTTTCATGGTTTGCGTGCTTCCAAGGGGTCGATACTCGCGTTCTTGCAGCACCCGCAAAAAGCGCGTCTGCAGTTCCGCCGGCATATCGGATATTTCGTCCAAAAAAAGGGTGCCGCCGTCGGCTGCCGCGATCATTCCGGGAAAATCCTGCATGGCGCCGGTGAACGCTCCTTTCACATACCCGAAGAGTTCTCCCTCAATCATCGTTTGCGGAAACGCGGCGCAATTGAGCTTTACCATTGGTTTTCCTGCACGCCGGCTCCTCGCGTGAATAGCGTTGGCGATGACTTCCTTGCCTACTCCGCTTTCACCCACGATGAGAGCGTTGGCGTCTGATGGCGCCATTGCATTGATCAATTCCTCGATTTCGTGCATCGGTTTGCTCTTGAAGATGAGCGTGGGCCGCGCCTCCGCCATTTCCAGGCGCCGTTCGAGTTGCTCTGTCTTCTGTCGAAGTTCTTTGGCTTCACGCAATAGGAACTGTTTTTCCAATGCTTTCTCCACGAGGCTGAGCAGCTCCTCCGCTGCGTAGGGCTTGCTGATAAAATGGTAAGCGCCGCGCTTAATCGATTCGATGGCATTGTGCAACGAGTCGTGCGCCGTCAAAATAATAACCTGTATCTGGGGGACTTCGGTCTTGATTAGATCGAGCGTCTCCAATCCGTCGGCATCGGGCAATTGGAGATCGAGCAAAACAAGTGTGGGAGGTTTGGACCTTATTAACTTGAGTCCCTGGGCGGCCGTCGGCGCTGTTTCGACGTGGTAACCGTGCCGAGTAAGCAACGCTTCGAGTGTCATGAGGACGGGGCGTTCGTCGTCGATGATCAGGACGCGATGGTTATTGGTTTTCATCTCAGGAGTACCGGTCGCCAGAAGACTTGCGGCTACTGCTCTTCGAGCCGCCTAATGAGCCCTGAAAGGCGAAAGAAGCTACGGGCCATAGGCCCGTGGCTGCACGATTACACTGGCAAGGCCAGCGTCGTAACGAGCGACCGAGTCTTCGGATTATATTGAGCATACAGTTCGCCACCATGCGCCTCTATGATAGCGCGGACGCGATGCAGACCAAGACCGTAATGGCCCTGACTGACTTTCCGAAGCGGCTCACGAGCCCAGTTGGCGGTGGATAAGTCAAACTGGGCTTTCGGCTCCTCGAGCGTAAAGAGAAATCGGTTGTTGTCGATTTTGGCAGTCGCAACGAGCACGCCCTTTTCACGTGTGTGCACAAAAGCATTGGCAAAAAGCTCGGTGAAGGCTTCCTGCAAAAGCTGAGGATCAACGTTTAGCATCGCGTCGCCGAGTCCAGTCTCCCATGTAATTGCCGCGCTCTCTGGGGGGAAATCGCGTTCTATTTTCTTGCGCAAAACTTCAGTGAAATCAGCGGCAGGGTAGGCGATCAAGGCCGGTTTCGCCTCGCTAACGTCCTTGCAAAGGGATTGTAGTATCGATGTCAGCCCCGAGACCATCTCGCGCAAACGCTTAATTTCGTTCTTGAGTTGCTCATCGCGTTCCAGCTCGCTGATATAAGCGGACTGCAGCTCGATCGCGTTCAGATGATTGCGCAGGTCATGGCTGAGCTGCCGAATGAAACGAACCACGTCACTCCATGCAACCCTCAGGGCATCGGTTCGATCTTCAGAAGGCGGCTCCGCCATATCGCGCATCGAATTTATCAGATGGGCAAGCGAGGCGCTTGCCCTACAATGTTTGAGTCATTCCCGATCAAGTGAAACCTGTTGTAGGGCAGGCTCTCCGCCTGCCAAGTCGGGTGCATCTTCACGAATCCGAATCTGCGTACGAAAATTGGTCGTCGGCCGGTTCTTCGCCGCGCGAAATCTGGATACGCGGATTGTTGCCCGCCAAATGCCGCAGCACGTGAAACACGTCTTCCGGGTCCGCGTTGATGGAACGCGCAACTTCTTCGGCCGTTTTTGCGGGCCCACTGGTCAGTTTTGCTCGCACTTGTTTTTGAAGCTCCAATAATCTTGTCGCCGCTTTTTTTCCAGCTTCGACGCCAGGCTGATCATAAGCGTTGATGTTAACCAGTGATCCATAAAAGCCGACGGCACGCTCGTAAAGTGCGATCAATGCGCCGATATTAAATGCGTTTGCCTCAGGAATGCTCATGGCGATCGATTCCCGGCCGCTCTCATAGAGCGCGCTTCGCGTCCCGCGCAAGAATCCGTGAAGATAATCTCCACTTGTGACTCCATCTTCAATTTCGATCGCGGAACCGCGCCGATCCTTGTCCACTTCGATGAAGGTCACGAAAAAGTTCAAAACACCGTCACGCAACTGTTGCACGTACGCATGCTGATCGGTCGATCCCTTGTTGCCGTAAACAGCAATACCCTGGTGCACGACTTTGCCGTCTAGATCTTTTTCTTTTCCGAGCGATTCCATTACCAGCTGTTGCAGATATTTCGCAAACAAGGCCAGCCGATCCTTGTAGGGAAGGATCACCATATCTTTGTCGCCTTTGCCATTGCCGGCGTAATACCACATCAGCGCCAGAAGCATCGCGGCATTTTGGGTTACATCCTGCGTGCGAGTCCGGTCATCCATTGCCGCTGCGCCTGCAAGGAACGCATCGATGTCAAAACCCTGCAGCGCCATCGGCAAGAGTCCGACCGCGCTCATGACCGAAGTGCGTCCACCGATCCAATCGTGCATCGGGAAACGGGCGATCCAACCGTTCGTTTCTGCATACTTGTCCAGGTCGCTCCCAACGCCGGTTACAGCCACTGCATGCTTGCTAAATTGCAGACCTTTCTCTCTGAATCGGGCTTCCGACTCGAGCATTCCATTTCGCGTTTCCTTTGTTCCACCGGATTTTGAAACCACCACGACAAGCGTCTGCGCGAGTTCATCCCCCATTTTCTCGAAGACGCGATCAAAGCCATCCGGATCGGAGTTGTCGAAAAAGAAAATGTCCATTGGATCATGCCGTGATCCGAGTGCGTCTGAGACGAATTGCGGTCCGAGCGCCGAGCCGCCGATGCCAATGAGCAACACGTGCTTAAAGGGCTTTCCATTTTCAGCCGTAATTTTTCCGGCGTGAACATCAGCCGCGAATGTCTTGATCCGTTTGATTGTCTCTTCGATCTCGGCGCGAATTTCCGGAGTGGGCGCCAGGGCTGGATTCCGCAGCCAGTAATGTCCGACCATTCGCTTTTCGGTAGGATTCGCGATTGCCCCGGCCTCCAGCGCTCGCATTGCTGTGAACGCTTTATCGATCTGCGGCCCCATCTTCTCAAAGAAATCATCCGGGAATTTCATCCGGCTGATGTCGAAAGAGAAATCGAGGTCCCGGTAATACAAGAAGTACCGCTGAAAACGCTGCCAGAGTGAAGAGAAAGACATTGTGTTAAGAATACAAACGACATTTGAGTATCGATCCTCGAGTCTGCAAATCCAAATAAAACGACATTGGAGACGGCCCCATCATGGATAGCCTGCGGGGTGTACGCTCTTAGATGAAATTCGATTGCAGCGCCAGGTCATGGGAATAGCTTCGCGGTATGATGGTAAGTCTCGAGGCCAGGCAAGGCACTCCGCATTTGTTTGCTGGACTGCTCACTTTCGGATTGGCGGCGGCAACTTTGTTCGGCGCAGAAATGGCAGCGTTTCATCTCGAACACACGACCATTCGCACGAGCGCTCCCGAGTTGTTCCCGCTTAAAAATCAGGGCCTGGCGTTTCAACGCGCGGCTGCGCGTGCTCCCTACGTATTACCGCTTTACGGTAGCTCGGAATTGACGGCCGTTTTGGTACCGGAGAGGGCGCACATTTTCTTTCGCACTGCTCCAACAGGTTTCCAGGTTTCGCCGGTTGGTGCTGGAGGCGCAAACTCACTGACCATGCTGCAAAAAATTGGCGCGCTCGGTTCAGACTTGCACGGCAAAAAGGTTGCTATCTCGCTTTCGCCGGGCTGGTTTGTAAAGCCCGGTCCCGGGTGGATGGAAGGCTACAGAGGAAATTTTTCGCTGATGGCAGCGAGCGAAATGGTATTCGGGACAGCGCTCGATTTCGATCTGAAGCGGGATGTTGCTTCACGCATGCTAAAGTGTCCCAGCACGCTGGAAGATCATCCATTCCTTGAATTGGCGTTAAAGCAACTCGCTTCTGGAAGTTGGCTCAACCGCGTCGTTTTCTGGATGCTCTGGCCGCTCGGAAAAGTGCAGACTGCCATTCTGGGATTGCAGGATCATCTTGCGGCGTTTCGGTACATTCAGCATAAGATCGGGCCTGCGCCGGCGCATCATGCTGAGACACTCGATTGGTCAAAGCTTATCGCAGGCGTAAGCGAAGCTAGGAGCGCCGATGCAAACAAGTTTACAAAAACTTCCACTTTGAACGAAGAAAAAGCGCTTAGTCGCGACGTCGCGTTTCAAAACGACATGAATGCAGCAGCTGGCTGGGTCGATCTCGAATTGCTCCTGCGTACTCTGGCACGAGTTCACGCTCGGCCATTGCTGCTTAGTATGCCAATCGCTGGCGGCTTTTACGACGAGCAGGGGATATCGCGTTCAGTTCGCAAAAACTATTATGCAAAACTTCGCTCGCTGTCCCAGCGATACCATTTCCCGCTAGTTGAATTTAAGGCGCATGATGAGGACCCGGCTTTTCTTTATCTTCACAAAAGTCATCTCACTGCCAAAGGCTGGATCTATTACGATCGTGCGCTTGATGATTTCTTTCAGGGACGCGCCCCGCGGAGTTGATCAAAGCGATCCCTCATATAGCAGCATGCCTAGGCTTCATGTAGGATAACACCCTACACGATCTCGCTACTTCGGCTCACATGCGTGACCTTACTTGCGGGCATAATCTGCAGTCATCATGGCTTGCACCCGAACTCCCACACCATATTTATTTTCAAATGTCATAGCGAACAGCATCACCGCGTTGGTTTCGCTCGAGTTCCCAATCGGCGTGATTCATCAGTTATGAATACCGGCTTCCCAGAGAAAGTGTTACGACTTCTGGAGTCGGTCGCTGAGACCGATGAAGTCCGGAGGAACCTCGAACTGCCTCTGTACGAATCCCAGGTATTGGACTCGATCAAAACGGTGGAGTTGATGGTCAGGATCGAGGAGGAACTCGGTCTCAAAATTTCCCCGTCGGAGTTCGAGCGCGAAAATTGGGGAACGCCGCGTAAGATCATCGCTGACCTTGAGAGCCGGGCGCAGGTGACCGTGTGAATTGGATCAGGGGACATCCGGCGCTGTGGCGAGCGCTGCTGGTTCTGTATTACCTCGCTGTGATTGCGGGCTTGATCGCCATGTATGGCCGTGGCGACTTTTCCACGCCGCCATTCGTTTATCAGGGTTTTTGAGTGAATCTCATCGAACAAATCGATCACTGGGCCCTGAAGGCTCCGAAAGCGATCGCACACATCAGCGGAGATCGCAGGCTAACCTACGACGAGCTCCGCCGTCGTTCGGACGCCCTCGCCGGCTATCTGACTGATCGCTTCGGAGCCGATCGCGCTCCAATCGCAGTGCTCGGGCATCGGGAGCCTGAGATGCTGATCGCATTCTTGGGAGCGGTAAAATCCGGCAGACCTTATGTTCCCCTCGACACGGTATTGCCAGAACAACGCATCGACAAAATTCTGGCGATCTCGCGACCTGCGTTACTTCTGACGCCGGAAGGTGTCGCAAAACTCTCCAGTTCCGCCGCAGCTGTTCCTGGCATCCCGGCAAAACGCGATGACCCGTTTTATATCTTGTTTACCAGTGGCAGCACCGGTGAGCCGAAAGGCGTTGTCATTACGCTCGGATGCCTGGAGCACTTTGTTGCCTGGATGCTTGAGGAACAGAAGTTCATTCCTCTCGGCGAGATCTTCCTGAACACAGCGCCGTTCTCATTCGATCTGTCGGTGATGGATTTGTACTGCAGCCTTATGACGGGCGGCACTCTTTTCAGCATCGGCCGCGATCTGGTGGAAAATCCCAAAATGCTTTATCGGGCGCTTGGAAAATCCGCCGCAACCGCCTGGGTTTCGACACCATCGTTTGCACAGATGTGCCTGGTCGAAGAAAAATTTACAGAAACAATGCTTCCACGCATTCGCCGTTTTCTTTTTTGCGGTGAAACCCTAGCTGCGCAAACGGCAGCCCGCCTTCTTGAGCGCTTTCCGCAGACCGAAGTGTGGAACATGTATGGCCCGACCGAGGCGACGGTAGCCGCCACTTCCGTTCGGATAGATCATTCAATTTTGGAGAAGTATTCGGCGCTGCCAGTGGGATGCGCGATGCCTGGGACCGATATTTTCGTCGTGAATGGAACTGGCGAAATCCTGCCAGCAAACGAGCGAGGCGAAATTGTCATTGCCGGACCAAATGTGAGCCCAGGTTACCTTGGACGGCCTGATCTCACGGCAACCGTCTTTTTTGAGCATCGCGGCCGTCGCGCTTATCGAACCGGCGACCAGGGTCGGTTTCGTGATGACTTACTTTTTTTTGAAGGCCGCATGGATTCGCAGCTCAAGGTCAGCGGCTACCGCATCGAACCTGGCGATATCGAAGCAAATCTTCTCGCGTTACCGTCTGTAAGAGACGCCGTGGTAACACCAGTGATTAAGAACGGCGCAGCCCAATCGCTCGCCGCTTTCGTGGTGCTTAGCAGCCAAACCGAGGCATCGGATTTCGAACTAACACAGTCGCTGCGACAGCAACTGGCCGAGCGGCTGCCAGTGTACATGTTGCCGCGCAAATTCGTGTTTCGCGATGCCTTTCCGATGACGGCGAACGGCAAAGTCGATCGAGTCCGGCTGGCCCAGTCGCTGTGATTCCTTACGCCGATTTCACCTATTTTGGCCTGCTGCTTTACGCGGTAGTTCCAACACTCATTCTCGGTCTGATTGGCAAAGCCGGCTGGCGCTGGGCGACGCTCGCGACTGCTGGAATGCTCCTCGTGCAGTATCACGGATTCTTAAACATCCGTCCGCATCTTCCAGTGCGTGAGATCTGGATCGTCATTGGATTCGCCATCTGGCAGTGGACAACAGTGTTCGTATTCGCAAGAAGCGGGGCACGCGCGGGCTGGCCGTTCTATGTTGCAGTCGCGGTGGGTCTCCTTCCGCTTGCCGCGTCCAAATTCTTTCCGGTGATGTCACCGAGAAGCGAGTTTGGTTTTCTCGGAATTTCGTACATCACGTTTCGCGCGTTAGACGTCGTATTTTGCTTGCGCGATAAAGTCATCGCCCTGCCTGGGACGCTCGATTTTTCGATGTTCCTTTTTTTCTTCCCAACCATTTCAGCGGGGCCAATTGACCGCTTCCAACGCTTCGCAGGTGAATGGAGAAAGACGCGAACGCGTAATGAATTTCTTGTCGATCTCGATGGCGCGGTGCACCGCATTTTTCGAGGGTTCTTTTACAAATTCATCATCGCCGCACTGATTAAACAATACTGGCTGGAGCCAGCCGCCAGCAGCGGGAGTTTCGCTGCTTTGGTGAGCTACATGTACGCCTACAGCTTCTATTTGTTCTTTGATTTTGCGGGCTACAGCGCGTTTGCCATTGCTGTGAGTTATCTTTTCGGCGTCCATACACCGGAAAACTTTAATCGGCCGTTTCTCGCCCGGAATATCCGCGATTTCTGGAATCGCTGGCACATCACTCTCTCATTTTGGTTTCGCGACCATGTTTACATGCGCTTTCTCTACGCGGCGATGCGCGGCAAATGGTTTGCTCATAAGGAGGTCGCCCCAATCGTAGGCTATTTTCTCGCTTTCGGACTAATGGGCCTCTGGCACGGACCTGAGCTTCACTACATTGTTTACGGATTTTACCAGGCAGTGTTGCTCTCCGCGTTCCACATTTTTTCTCGTTGGAGTAAGATGCACCGCTATTGGCGTGAGGGTCTGGTTTCGCGGACGCTGGCTATCTTCGTCACGTTCCAGTTCGTTTGCTTCGGCTTGCTGATTTTTTCGGGGCGCATTGGTGCCGCTCCGCTCCCGCACCATGTCGGCACCGTTGAGCAGGCCTATTGCCAAGAGATTCGTGGTTGGGTTTGGGACAAAAATCAGCCGAATGTCACAGTGGATGTCGAAGTTTGGGATGGCGACAGGTACCTGATAAAGGTTTCCGCCAATCAATTTCGGCAGGATCTTGTGGATGCCGGTTATGGAAATGGCCGGCATGGCTTTCGAATTCCGACGCCGCCGCAACTCAAAGACCACCGCTCGCATGTGATCCATCTTCGCGTTGCCGGAACAAAGCAGGAGTTAACCCATTCGCCCAAAGTAGTTCACTGCCAATAATTCGTCATTTGGCAGGCATGCTGCCTTTCTTTGCCGAGGATTCTTCTTGTGGTGCGACCTCGTATTCTGGCTTGGACGCGCCCATTATCCAATGATCGAACCAGCCAACGATATGCTGGAGACGCTCGACACGGTGCCGTGGCTGACCGGAGCGCGAGAGCTCATGCGATTCGTTGGGAAATCGAACCATGACAGTCGGAATCTTGCGAAATTTCAGAGCGCGAAACATTCCTTCTCCACCAGCGCCAGGCGGCGTACGGTAATCTGATTCGCCAAGGATAAACATCATCGGCGTTGTTATATTCTTGATGTAATTGATTGGGGAACGGGCACGGTACTCCTGTGGATCTTCGAACGGTGGCACCTTGAACCAGGTGGGCTGGAAGAGAACAAAGTCATCCGAATACCACCAATCTTCCCAACTGGCGATGTCGCGTTGCGCCACGGCCGCTGCGAAGCGGTTTGTTTGACCGACCACCCAGTTCGTGAGCAACCCGCCGCCGCTTCCACCGGTCACGCCGAGCTTCTTATCGTCGATGTAACCGAGTTTGATTACTTCATCTACGCCGGCCATTAGGTCTTTGTAATCGTCCCCAGGGTATTGATACTGGATAACATTTCCAAACTCCTGACCGTAGCTCGTGCTCCCGCGCGGGTTCGGATAAAGCACTACGTAACCTTTGGCCGCCATCCACTGAAATTCGTGCATGAAAATATGACCGTAGGCGACGTGCGGTCCGCCGTGAATGTTGAGGATCAACGGATATTTCTTGTGTGGATCGAAGTTCGGCGGCTTCTGTACCCAGGCTTCGATATGCTTGCCGTCAAAGCTGTCGTACCAGATCTCTTCCGGCTCTGTCAGGTTTAGCTTCGACAAGAGCTCGTCATTGATGTGCGTCAATTGTGTGGGCGTCGCGCGAGGAGTATCGCGATCCAGGATAAAAAGATCGTTGATTCTCGTCGGTGTCGAAACCACATAGATCAACTTGGAAACATCAGGCGACGCGCGAAAACTCATCACGACCTGGTCTCCCGAAGTTAAATCGTGCACTTCAGTTTTGCCCGGATCGGCGTCCTGGGCTACAGGCACATCGAACAACGCGAGATTCGCTTTCCCTTCCCTTGCATAAACCTGCATCAGGCCTTTTCCGTCGGAGGTCCAGATGGGCTTGTTTTGTCCACCTGCCCGCGGCGGCGAACTGTCCCCGATCACGAATCCAGGCACGTCGCAATCAAAGTTCACGGTCAAATTGCGCGGCTTTGCGTTTGGCAAAAGATCGAGGACCCATAAGTCCGATTGCGTGTATGAGTTGATCGGGCGTGTGGTAGACGCGATAAACGCAACCTGTTTCCCGTTGGGGCTGAGCGACAGGCCGCCGCCGGGTCCAAAACCCCCAATCTGTAAATCAATCGTAGTGATTTTTACGGGTTCGCCGCCGGCTGCCGCCACCGAATAGAGATCGGTTTTCGGCAGCTCGTAGTACGGTTCGTCGTTCCGGTCCGATGTAAAATAAATCTGCGAACCGTCGTTAGACCAGATCGCGCTCTCTTCATCGAATCGGCCGGTGGTGAGCTGGCGTGGTTTTACTTTTGAGTCGGCTGTGCGCGGTGCGCTCACGAGCCAGATGTGTGTGGGGTGCTTGGGATCGATATAGCCCTCATTGTCCTGCCGATAAACGGCGTGTGTGATCACGCGAACATCGCTCTCGTGTTCAGAATCAGCCCCGCCCTTTTGCTCGACGGCCGAAGAGGCCGTCGGACGTGGGGATGAAGAGGTTTGCCCCTCTTTTTTGGATTCCTCTTCTTTCCGTTTTTGCTTTTCCTGTTTCGCCAGATCTTCCGCATTCGTGTCACTCGTAAATGCGATTGTTTTTCCGTCCGGGGACCAGCTTGGATTTCCGGCGCCTTTCGGTAGATCGGTAAAGACGAATGAATCGCCGCCTGTCATCGGCAGGATCGCCAGTTGCGTCGGCTCGGGCTTGCCATCCTTCTCTGCCGCACGCAGGAAGAGCAAAAATTTCCCGTCCGGCGACCAGCGAGGCGCCGAATCGTGATCGCCTTTTGTTAGTTGACGAGGTTCTTCGCCGCCTGCGACCGCAACACTCCAGATTGAAGTATTATAACCTTCCTTCTTCTCATTGACTGTGACGCGCACAAACGCCACGCGCGATCCGTCCGGCGAAACTTGCGGATCTCCGATCCACACGAAATCGAATAGATCTTTTTCAGCAATGGCGCGTTTTTCAGCGAACGAGGTGCTGATCCCCGCAAACGAAGCCAACAGAAAACAAATGACGAATGACGAATGACGAAGCTCGAAGGAATGACGAATGATCCAATGACGAAGTATCGGTAGTGTGGCATCGCGCGTTTTGGTTTTCATGATTCTTTCGGCATTCGACATTCGGATTTCGTCATTTCGCTCATATTTGAGCGTTCACATATGAGCGATGACATTGTCGCCAAATTGCGAACACTTGATCTCGGTCGCTCCTTCCATCAAACGCGCGAAATCGTAAGTGACGCGTTTGCTTGCGATCGCGCCCTTCAAGCCTTTCAGAATTAGCTCGGCTGCTTCTGTCCAGCCCATGTAGCGGAACATCATTTCGCCTGACAGAATCACCGAGCCGGGATTGACCTTGTCCTGGTTGGTATATTTGGGCGCCGTGCCATGCGTCGCTTCAAATACCGCGTGGCCGGTGATGTAGTTGATATTTCCTCCGGGCGCGATTCCGATTCCACCCACCTGGGCCGCCAACGCGTCGCTCAAGTAATCGCCGTTTAGATTGAGCGTCGCGATCACGTCATAGTCTGCAGGGCGCAACAGAAATTGCTGGAGCGCGTTGTCTGCGATGGCGTCGTTGATTACGATGCCGGCCCCCGGTTTGCCCATGGGAATCTCGCACCACGGACCGCCATCGATCTCCTTCGTGCCGAAATATTGCTTGGCAACTTCATAGCCCCAATCGCGGAACGCGCCTTCGGTGAACTTCATAATGTTGCCCTTGTGGACCAGCGTTACGCTCTTTCGGCGGTTCGCAATCGCGTAAGAAATCGCGCTGTGCACCAGGCGGACGGTGCCGGATCGACTCACTGGTTTGATTCCGATTCCGACGCAAACGTCGTCCTTTTCCGGTGCGCCAACTTTTTTCCAAAACTCCGCCGCCTTCTGTTTCGTCCCGAAGCGAATTTTCTCGAATTGCTGGGGAAATTCTTTCTTTAGAAAATCGAGAACCTTTTCCGCGTCCGGCGTTCCGGGGGCGAATTCGACGCCTGCGTAAATGTCTTCCGTGTTTTCGCGGAAGATAATCATGTTCACTTTTTCGGGATGCTTAAGAGGCGAGGGGACGCCATTGAAGTACTGGATGGGTCTCAGGCACACGAAAAGATCGAGGAGCTGTCGAAGCGCAACGTTAAGCGAACGAATGCCACCGCCCACAGGCGTGGTCAGCGGGCCCTTGATTCCCACGTGATATTCGCGGAATGCTTCTACGGTATCTTCCGGCAACCATTCGTCGAATTTGTCCTTTGCTGTCTGCCCGGCAAAAACCTCGAACCACGCGATTTTCTTCCTGCCGCCGTAAGCTTTTTCTACGGCCGCATCGAACACGCGCTCACTCGCCGCCCAGATGTCCGGCCCGGTACCGTCTCCACGGATAAATGGAATGATCGGTTGATCCGGTACATTCAGTTTATCGGTTCTGGTAATTTTTTCACCTGCAGGCGGAGCGACATCTTTGTATGGCATAAGGGGCAAACTGTAGCGGCAAGCTTGCCCTGAGCAACGGCGAATGGGTGCCGGCTGCAATCTCGTAGAGGCGGCTGCCAGTTCGCGCGAACGTTAGGAGTCCTTAGCCGTAACAGAAATCAGTGTGTAGAGGCGGCTGTCCTCAGCCGCGACAGAAAATAAATGGTATGTGCAGTCAACAGCGAACGTCTGTGCCACGTTTCGGACAGATTTGTGTCTCATGTGCGATCTATATTGTCTTTTGCAGCCGCAGCCTCTAAGCGTTGCCCTGTTTCCCGCGAACATGACGCGTGCAAAGGCGGTTCGCCGATGACCTTGCATGGGCGCGAGGCTCTGCTATAATGCGCGCTCCTCCTTCATTCTCATGTTTCCCCAGGAAGCCAGCGATCGGCTTTGTGCCGACGGCTGTCCCAGCCGTCGCGCCATCCGATTTACGACTTCTATCCCCCTCAAGCAACGTGAGCGCGCCAGCGCTTTTACGTTGCTCGAACTGCTCATCGTCATCGCGATCATTGCCGTCTTGATGGTGTTAATCGCTCCAGCGTTTACGACGATCAGGGGTGGCGGAGACGTAACGAGTGCCTCGTACACCGTCAAAGGCGCGCTCGATACTGCCCGCACGTACGCGAAAGCAAACAACACTTATACTTGGGTCGGGTTTGCGGGTTCGATCGGGCCGAATACCAACCCGGGTGCCATAACCGGGCGAGTCCAGGTCGCGATTGTCGCCTCTAAGGACGGCACAAATCTTTGGAGCGCTAACAACTCGCTCCCTCCTGCCAAGCTTATCCAGATCGGAAAGATGATTACCCTGAACAACATTCATATTGGTGACACCGGCCAACCGCAAAATGACGGAACCGACTTTGAAAGCCGTCCTGCCGTGGACGACGATCACCGAATCTCCACTTCAGCCAACACTCCGTATCCATTCACAGTTCAAGGCCAGGAATTCGATAAATGGATCCAGTTCAGCCCTCGAGGTGAGGCCCTGGTTCATGGAGGGGGCTTTAGCATAGTGAAGGAGGCCGAAGTGGGAGTTTTGCCTACTCATGGTACTGCCTTGGGAGTCACCCAAAGCGCAAATATGTGGCTGGGCAACGTCACTGCGATTCAAATAAGCGGATTCACAGGTGACGTAATAATCTACAGACGATGAAGCTCTCTGTAAGTATGAAACGAGCGCCTGTTGGCCGCTACCTCCTGCCAATGGGACTGGTTGAGATTGGCGATGCTAGCAGCTATCAGAATGTTCGAGACCTGAAAGCTTCCGGGTCTCAAAGTGCTGGTTTTTCGCTTGTTGAAGTGACATTGGCGTTGGGCGTGGCGGCGTTCTGCCTGATTGCGGTTTTAGGGTTACTACCGACAAGCTTAAAAACTCAACAAACCAGCATCCAACAGACAACCGCCAACCAGATTATTTCAACGATCTTTTCCGATCTGCGTGCGGATATCCGGCTTCCACCTGGACTAGAATCAAAGGTTTGCGGCAATGAGCCGCCCTGCGCGTGGGGCGATTTGCATGGCCACTGGCATGATACAGCAACGCCCTTTACGCTTTACTTCACAAACGAAGGGAAGCAGACTGGCGCGCTAAACGGGACTCCTCCAACAGACGCAGTGTTTAGGGCAACGATTACTTATAGGTTTCCGCCGTCGGAGACAACGACCCTTGCTGACGTCAGAGTCACTTGGCCTGCCCAAGTCGATCCCGATCTGGGTGGCGTTCCAGCTGGCTCAGTCACAAGTTTGATTGCCATAAATCGATGAATCCGAAAGCTTCTGCTATGGTCGCGCTGCGGCGCATACCCGGTGGATTTACCCTTTCCGAGTTGCTCGTGGCAGTGTTTGTGCTTGTGATCATAGTTTTCATCGTCGCGCAACTGATGACCAGTGCAGCGGCTATAACACGGACGGGCCACAAACACATCGACACAGACACTCAGGCCAGAGCGGTCTTTGATCGTATGGCTCTGGATTTCGCCCAGATGCTGAAACGCACCGATATCGATTATTATCTAAAGCAGCGGCAAAACTACAACGGACATGGCAACGGACACGGATGGGGGCAGGGACACAACGGAGACCAGGGCAGTGACCAGTTTGCCTTCTTCAGTCAGGTGCCAGGGTATTATCCCTCCGACTCCGCTCCACGACAGCAAAGTCCGATTTCGTTAGTGGCTTATCGTGTCAATGAGAACAGTTCGAAGCTCGCATATGCGAAGCTTGAACGCATGGCTAAAGGGCTCCTTTGGAATGCGGTCGATACCACGACAAATCAAAATTTCGCGACATATCCGATTGTTTTTTTTCCGCAGACAATCGCAGGGATCGGTCGCCCGTGGGCTCCTGCGATTAACAATGATAACAACGCCAATAACAGTGACTCTCCAGATTACGAGGTAATCGGCCCCGGTGTTTTCAGATTTGAGTATTACTATCTTCTTAAGAACGGACGGGTTACCGATTGGCCATGGGACAGGTGGGACTTGCCAGATCAGCTAACGATCACCAACCCAGTAAATATCGGTCTTACGCAGGTAGAAGCGATTGCAGTCGCGATCGCCGTAATAGACCCGGGGAGCCGGGCATTAATAAACGCCGTGTCTCCTGGCAGGATTCTCGATCTCGCTGCCGACATGGCAGACTTCAAGAATGCCCGTGGCAGGGGAGTTGGGGGACAAAAGATCGGCGATCTGGAAGCTCAGTGGAAGGGCGTTGTAGAAACTGTAGCACAGACCGGCCTAACGCCATCAGGTTTGCCTGTTCCACCAGAAGCAGCGAAGGGAATTAGAATCTATAATCGCTACTTCGATCTAAAAACCCAATAGATGAACTGGCTGCGCAAAAGGGTTTCAGCTCGCCAGCGAGGTGCCGCGCTTATCATCGTGCTAGCGTTCGTCGTGCTTCTGACTGGGTTAGGTATCGCTTATCTTTCCCGCACGACAAGCGATCGTCAGGTTGCGCACAGCAGCTTTAACCAATCTAACGCAGATCAATTAGCACAAAGTGCGATGGATAACATCATCGGCGATCTTCGCCAAGAGATTGCGAATGGCTCGATACCAACTAGCGAGGCGGATGGTAGCACGGTTTACATGCCCACGGCTACTTCGAACATGGTTCCTCAACGAAGCGGCAATGCGGTAGGCGCCCCTAACCTCATCCGGCGCAGCGTTCGCGCAGATCCAATCTTGGTACCCCCTGGTGTGCCAAGCCGTGCTTCAGCCGTGAATTCGAAGGATGACGCATCCGCTAATGGTCGTTACGTAACGAGTACCAGGTGGAATGGCCACTACCTGGTTCCTAAAGGGAATATCGCTACTGATGACTCATCACCTATCCCGGCTTTTGATTCTGCGACCCCAGATTGGGTTTTTGTAACCGATGAAGGTGCGGCAGTTAATCCGCCAAGGAGTTCGGTAATCGGCCGCTATGCGTATGTTGTCTATACGGAAGGCGGATTGCTCGATGTGAACGTTGCTGGTTACCCCACGGGTACAACAACAACTCAGTCTGGTCGTAAAGGGTCGGTAGCTTTTGCAGATCTCACGGCGCTTGGCGCTTACCCGATTCCAAATTCCAGTTCACCTTATCAAGTTGACAGGCTGGTTGGCTGGCGCAATTTCGCAACCACTCGGCCGAGTAACAATTTTCCAGATACGGGCCCCCCGGCGAACAAAGCTTTCGCGTACAACTTCCAGACCGACATAGCGCCTGCGACGGCATTCTACAATTATGTGATAAATAACACTAACGGGTTCTTGAGTCCTAGTGGTGCGATGTGGTTGGGAAGAACAGATCAAAGCTTTATTCAGCGCCAGGAGTTGATCGCATTTCGCAACGCTACTCAATTTTCTCCGAACGCCCTGCAGAATATCAGCACCTTCTCTAGAGAAACCAACGCCCCTTCTTTTTCGCCATCAACTCCTGCAGGCAGCACTATAGACTATGCGGCGCTCGCGAGAACTTCGACTGCCATTAACCCCAACTTTCTGCTCCGCCGCGTGACCACAAGTTTTACCCGGTTTGATGGTACGACCGCTGTCGTAGGCGAACCGCTCGTTAAGACGCGCTTTCCGCTCACCCGATTGGCCTGGATCACCTACAAGGGGCCGAGTGCGTCTTTGGCGATTACGGATCCAGTTTATGTTGCGCTCATTAACGCCGGCGTGAGCCCTGCCATGATACAGGACGGAACGCCTACAAATGTTAAAAGGTGTTTCGGATTGATATTTGGCGGCGCTAGCGGCGATCCGTTGAATCCGTGGGTATACACCAATCCTACGGGAGCTAGTGCGACCAATCGAATCATGCGACTAGATGAGGTTGCCGCCGCCGGGCGCGAGCCGGACTTTTTTGAGCTGCTACAGGCAGGGATCTTAAACGGATCGCTTGGACAGAATAGCGCGCCGCCACCCGGCACGTCAGGAGGCGGAGTAACAGGCGGTAACGTCTGGGACACTAACTACATGAGCAGCACAGCACATCACCTCCTATCCATCGGAGCAGCGATCATTGACCAAGCCGACCCTGACTCCATCCCCACGCGCATTCAATTTAATCCAAGTGGAACAGTCTGGACTGCCTACGGAGTGGAAAACCTTCCGTACATTACTCAGACCTATCCAATTGCTGGTGCTAGTTTCGATAACTACCCAATCCAGTGGGCAACTTATCTGCTTTTCCAGCTATGGAACCCGCATCAAAATGCAGGACCTCTGCCTGTACCGGTGCGCTTGCGAGTGGACGGAGGAATCGGAATATATAGGGGCGGCAATGGTCAGATTTGGAACACGGGCAATAGCGCGTTTGTTGCCAATGGCACCAGTCCCGGTCAGTCGGTTACTCTGAAATCTTCCGCTTCATTTTCCGTCCCGGCCCCGTTGAGCAACCAGAACACGACTGTCACTAACGCAGGGTTACCAGGAACATTCGGTGCGCTACCTGTGCCGCCTATCCCCCCATGAGAACCAGTTGGACTAGCGCACACCCGGTCCGGCTAACGGGTAGGATATTGCCGTTGATTTTTCTACTGACCAGCGTTGTCGGCGCAAGCGCTGCGTGCAACATCACGAGTGGGGACGCGACGGGTTATGTGGGCATTCCGTTTGTGTATCAAATTACGGCAACCGGCGGTGCACGTAGTTACAGCGCCGTCGGATTACCGCCGGGGCTGAGTGTGAGCACAACGACAGGCCTCATCTCGGGAATATCTACCACCAGTGGAACCTACAGTGTCACGCTCGGCGTAATCTGTAACAGTGGCGGTGATAACAAGGTAGTCACTTTTACAATCACCGCGCCGCCAATACCCGCGAATGCTTTCGTTGGTTTTCGCCTTCCAGATTTCCAAACCCTTCCAGGCGTACCCCCCACCTATATCCCCAGATTAATGCTTCAAATTGGAGCTACAGATCCCACCGGGCCCCATCCTTTCAATGTCACGCTAGAGGTTGATGCGAGCGGGAATGGAACCGCGTGGATCCCTTACAATCGTTTCGTTGGCATCAACGATACTGCGAGTTGGATTGCTAATGCTGCGCTGCCCGTCCGAGATGCGAGGGACAGCACCGGCATTCCTCAAGATTTTGGTACTGCCCAACTGACGCAATCTCCGCCCGGAGTTTATATGAAAGCGGATCCGCGCTCCACCCGCTTTGGTATTTTCCAAATGGATACAAATCCAACAACCAACTCAAGGATAGTCTCATCGCTTTGGCCAAGCGCCAGCGGGACCGTACCTAACGGTTTTGGCGGAACCGTCGCCACGACTTGGCCTGGTCCTGTCGAGCACGCGCCGAATCGCTTTTCTGGTGCGGCGTATTACCCGGCTACGTTGGCTATTAACGGGCCGGCGGACGCACGTGATAATGCTACCACCACCTACGCTGATAACGACAGCGTGATTCGTCCTGCCGACGCGATCTACCCTGGCGGCGCGACCACTACGGGAGCATCGACACCTTACTACACGACCTCGACAACTTATCATCCGATCATGTTAAATCGTCCGTTTCGAAATGTGGCTGAGCTAGGCTACGCATTTCGCGATCTGCCCTGGAAGACGTTGGATTTTTTTACCGATAAAAGCGCTGATGCGGGACTTCTGGATATTTTCACCATTAATGATGGTAATCAGCTAATAAGTGGGGCCAATGACATCGTTGGTGTGACGTTGCCCACCGTCGTTGCTGGATCTGTCAACTTGAACAGCACCCAGACAGCTGATCTTCAGTCTGTTTTAGCCGGAACTATCTTGAACGAGTTGGATTCGACCAACACCGTCTCGAATACTGGCACGGGTGCAACGGCTGCACCGGTATTGGCCGCGAATATCGTGAACGCAACATCGACCACTCCTATGCAAAACAAGTCAGAACTAATTACTCGTGCTGGATTGCCGACGACAATCCTACCCACGGCATCAAATGACAACCAGGCTGTTAAGACACGACGGGAAGTTGTTCCACGAGCGATTAGTTCCGTCTCGCAAACGCGCGTGTGGAATGTGCTCATTGATGTGGTAGCCCAATCAGGTCGCTATGCTCCAGGCGAAACCGATCTCAGAAAATTCAACGTGAATGGTGAGCAACATTACTGGATTCACGTAGCCATCGACCGGTTCACGGGGCAGGTCATCGACAAGCAGATCGAGGTCGTTACGGAGTAGTTGATAGACGATAGCTGAGAGTTGATGGCCGATCCGCTGTGGCCATTTGCCGTGACAGAGGTTCCCAACTTTTTCCGTATTCCTCGTTCTAACTGAACTGCTTGAGCACAAGCTCAATTCAATCGCCGTTCAATTTTTTCGAGAACTTTATCCAGTTGCTTCCGTAGAAGGAGAGTGAGAAGTGCCAGGCACCAACCATTCCGGCGTGCTCTGGGAGAAAACAAGATGAAATATCGTCGCAAAGAATTTATCGAGCCTCTGAACAAGGCACAAAGCTTCGGTTGCCGTGTTGAAGGCTGGGGCAAGAGCGCTGTAATCTTTCCATTCGATCAGACTGTTCGACCTTATGTTGCACACGACAAGGGCGCTTTTCACCAACTGCGAAACCCATTGCAACCTGTTCAGGAACGTCACAACACCGACGTGACTCAAATGATATTTTGAAATGGGTCGTTAGGCGTTAGCACGCAATTGTTCGTTTACTCGCCGGCGCGTCGAAGGGCCGAGGCGGCAGCCGGCGATTTGTAGTGATAGAGATTCCCGGGTTTTCCTACGGTTCCCTTTTGGGTCTTTCCAGCTGAACGGGTCGAAATCGGGTCAATCGTTATTCAGCCCTTTTTCGGGAACCTCGCCCAGTGATTTCCGTAGAAGTCCTTGAGTTCTCAAAAGAACTAATCCCTCCCCGTGAAAGTCTCGACTTCATATCCGGTCCTTTGGGACACCATCTCCTGGCGACGCTGTTCTGATGGCGTCGCGCGTAAAGCGATCGTACTGAAAGCGTGAAAAGGCCGTCGACAGAAAGTGCCTTCACGCTGCTCGAACTTCTCGTGGTCATGGGCATCATTATTATCGCGCTGGCCGCCTTGGTTCCCGCCGTCACATCGCTTTCTAAGTCGGGGGGACGAAGAGCGGCGCGCAACAGCTTGCTTGGTGGGATTGAGCAGGCGCGGGCCGAAGCCATTAAGAGCGGTCAGGCTACCTATGTCGTGTTTCCGACTTTTACTAGTGGCGCGCAATCGACATTAGACCGCTACAATTACAGGTCCTACGCAATATTTGAACACGACGCCGCAAATCCTGGAAATGTAAAGCAACTGACAGATTGGAAGGCTTTTCCAACTGGAGTAGCGCTTCGAGCGGCCGGAACCGCTGCTTTATCGAACCTTGCAGATCCCGCCACACTGACTCCGCCGGTGACTCTTAGTTTTGCGCCTGATGCCGGCGCTGGTCCTTTTCGATGTTTCAAATTCAATTCAAACGGGGAAGTTCAAACACCCGCTGCTAACGTTCTCCTTGGCATTTTTGAAGGATACGTAAACAGCGGGAGCGAGGTCGCAACGACAAAAGACGGGAGCGGAAACCTCTCGGCCGTCGAGTACATCACGGTATCCCAATTCACAGGGCGCGCAGTGCCGGCCGACCCCGTGGCAACGCCGACGCCAGGGCCATGAAAAATTCGATAATGCTCGGCTATAACCACGGCGGCCTCGCGAATACTTTCGGAGCTGCGAGCCGTGGGGAGATGTTGTGCCGCCTACAGGGCGGTAGCTTTAGGAAGGCGGCATTCAGCTTATTGGAAGTTGTGATTGCCTTGGGCGTAATCACCGTCGGGATTGTGGGTGTCCTGGCCGTATTCCCGACGGCCTTGCAAACCGGCCACTCAGCCCAGGACGAAACGCGCGCAGCGCACATCGCCCAGTCAGTCTTTGGCAGTCTTGTGGCGCAGGCGCCTTCTCAATTTAGCAACGTGCAGATTCGGCTTTCCGACGGCGTAACGCTATCCCCGTCTATCGACCTCCGAACCACGTTATCACCTGCAGTGACACTTTATGCCGATAACGATGGAAAGCTCACCAATTCTGCAGCTACCGCGACTTACGCGATCACGATTTATACGAATAATGCGGTACCTGGATTCACCGATCCGGCGAGTGCTAACGCGGTAACTGTGCGAGTGGCATGGCCAGCGAACGCGCCTGCCGCAAATCAAACCTTCCGCGACTACGTGCGCATCGTCTCCAAATACTAGCTGCCTTTGTTAACCACGAATGGACACGAATGACCACGAATGAACACAAATTAACACCACGGATTACGCGGATGCCCGGGATGTTTTTTTGGTGCCATCGCGGATTCAGTCTCGCAAAGCAACGTGACCCCGAAAGCATTCGGGGTTTTACGTTGGTCGAGCTTTTGATCGCGACAGGCATCACCGTTGCGATGGTCCTCATGCTGGGTCTGATGTTGGGCTCATTGTTGAGCGCCTCGTCACACGCCACTGAGCGTGTTGACGCTTTTCGTGACGCCCGTGCCGCGATGCAAATGATCGAACGCGATTTGCGGAATCTGGTTCGCACTCAGTGGAGCCCAGATCCGTTCACGGGAGCGAGCTTCGGGCCTTGTGGGGCTGCGACGACATCAACTCCCGTGACGCTGCCGGCTGCATACTTTGTCTTAAAAGACATTTACCCGGATCCTGCAACAACCCTCAACCACAATCAGCAACTCTATACCTTGGTCGCAGCAAAAACGTCGGCTTCATCCGGCGACGTGTGCGCCGTCGGTTATTATTGTCGGTGGGATAGTGGGCTTCATGCCTATAGCCTCCGGCGTTTTTTTCGGGACAGCGCCGCAACGTTCACTGTGATGCAAGGCGCGGGAAGCTATGCGACAGACTCCGCTCTCTACACCCCATCGGCCAGCGATGCGGTGCTAGCCGCTTACGTCTGGAACCTTCAGATAACCGTGTACGACGCTGCCGGACACCGGTCCATTACGTATCCATGCGTTTGTGATCAAGGTGCTGCCACTCCTACATGGCCGCCGGCTGCACTCGAAATTTCGTTTAACGCCATGAGTCCGCAGGCAGCGCGCACGGTGATGAGCGTCACGGCCGGTATGACCGACTCTGCTGCAGCGGCTTATTGGATGAATATGGATGCGAATCTCGTCACGCCGCACACTTACCAATTCAGCAGTCGGATCAATTTGCCATGAAAAGTCGGCAGTCCCCCATAACTACACCACGGATTACACGGATGTTTTCCCGTTGTAGCCACGGCTCTGTGAGCCGTCTTGCGGCTCAACGCTTCAACGCTTCAACGCTTCAACGTTCGAACGTCACTGATTCTAACAGCCATCAACTATCAGCTATCAACCAATCGTCCGGGTTCGCTCTCATCGTTGCGCTGGTGATGGTAGCGCTGATGGCCGTTGTAGCAGTTGGCGTTTTTACCGCCGTCTCACTCGAGCGAGTCACCGCTACATCGTATAGCAACCGCTATCAAGCAGACCTTGCGGCTCAGAACGGTTTGCAAGCTGCTGCTAAGACACTCCTCGCGACTCCTGATGGGACGAACCCTGTCACCGGCAAGGACACATTCCTGGTGGTGCGAGCTGATGGACCGGCCGAAAACGGAAGCACCCCAAGCTACTATTATCTCGCCCAGCCGCCTACTGGAGCCAACTCAACTGTAACCTACTATCCGCTTTTTTCTTCTTCGACTGACCCTAACACTCCAGACATCCAGACAGGAACCATTGTTCTAGACGCATCTGATCCAAGGGCTGCACATGCTCCATTCGTACCACCCCCAGCTCCTCCTACCAACTCCACCCCACCTCCGCCGAACTCCACCCCAACTGACGCATGGAACGCATCGGGCACACAGCGATTGCCAAGTCTCTACTCGTGGCAGCAACCGGCGGCGCCGTCCGGGCCGAGCGTGAAATGGGTGGAGATGCGCGATCCGCAGGATGCAGCCCCGCCTCCAACACATAACCTTCCTTTTACTCGTTATGCTTATTGGGTTGAAGACCTGGACGGTTATCTCGATGCCTCCCAAGTCGGCGGACAAACGCGAACTAATGGAACCTCTCCCGGCGAAATTGCAATGTTTACCGTCTTTGATCCGGCCGATCAGACCGATCCTGGGAATACTGCTGCTAACACCCTAATCAACAACCGCCCTCTTCTTCTTACCGTCCCAACTGTTCAGCAGATCGCAGCGACTTCACCGGATGTCGCTGGCCCAAATCTGGCAGTTCGACTCGGCGTAGATAACAATCCCGGTGAGCAAAACCTGATTCCACTTGGCTACGGCTACGGAACCGAGGGACAGGGAAAAAGTGCGATCAACCCTGTTTCTCAATTGCGCCCGAATGGCAATCAAATCGGTCCGTTTGCGACTATCGTAAGTAACGCGATGCCAAATTTTGATAGCCGCACCGTTACGGGAGGCGTGGCGCCTTCGGCGCAGACGCATAATTACCTTACCAATCTCACGGCTAATCTACTTGATTATGCGTTTCCGCTCGATGCTCCGACGGAATTTATGCCGCCGGGAAATCCTGGCGGGCACCCCGCATACCGCGGGATTGGCGCCTATCCTTTCGTAGTATCGCTTTACGACCTGAACAACTGGGTTGCCACAATACCAATCGGCACGACGAACCAGGTGGTGATCGAGACCAAGACCTACGCTCAGGTTTGGAACCCGCATAATAATCCGACGGCCGGCTTGGGTGGGGTGGTGACACTGCACTACGAAAACCGCGATAAGGTGAATGTGAACGGGACACTCCAAACTCTCAGTCCTCCACCGGACACAACAATAATATTTAAGGACAACCCAAGCACTGACACCGGTACTCCAGTGATTGTGAGCCCTCTTTTCGAAACCGGGACCCTGAACGTGGCATTTAACTACCAAATCAAAGCAGGGACAGGTTACCAGGACCCCAAGGGAAAGATTAAACCTAACGAATACAGAGTCGTTGCGTTGCCCGGTCCAACACCCGCTTGTCTTGTAACGGGAAGGGTTAACTACACCGCATCTGGACTGCCGCCGGGGCTAAGTGTCCACGGAGGCGGAAGGTTCGCGGGACTGATCAATGGGACGCCAACCTTGGATTCGAATGTGACATACCCCCACACGTACAACGTGGGAATTACCGCAAGGACCTCCTGCGGAAACGCAAGTGACACGCTGCAGATCACGATCTACCAATGAGGAAGATCCTGCCATTCCTTTTCGTGCTTGCGGTGGCCAGTTCTGCGCTTGCTGCTCCGAAGCCCAGGATTACGAGCCCCACCACGGACTGTGGAACCATTGGAGTACCGTACTCTTACCAGATCACAGCTGACCAGGTGATCCCTTCGGGGGGGTGGGGTGCAACGCCTCTACCCGCTGGCTTGAGTGTAAATGCAACAGGCTTGATCTCTGGCACACCAACCGTGGTTGGCACATTCAGCATCACCCTCAGCGCAACTAACGGCAACGGGACCGGCACTGGGCCGCTAACACTGACGATCAATGCGGTGCCTACGATCAGCTCGCTCAGCCCAACCTGTGCCGCGGCAGGCGGCCTAGGGTTCACTTTGACTGTCAACGGCACGAATTTTGTCTCAGGTTCGATGGTGAAATGGAACGCAACCACGTTGACCACGACCTTTGTTTCTTCCACTCGACTTACGGCAACCGTACCAGCGTCCCTTATTACCACCGCTGGGACGGCCTCTATCACCGTTGTAAGCTGCGGGGCAACATCGAACACGCAGACGTTTACGATTGCGGCGACGCCTGTGATCACCAGCCCGCTTACGGCGTGTGGGACAGTAGGGGTCCCGTTTACCTACACCATTATAGCAACCAATAACCCAACCAGCTTCAGCGCTAGTCCACTACCTGCCGGCCTAAGTATCAATACGAGCACCGGAGTGATTTCGGGAACACCGACAACGATTGGAACAACCAATGTCACGATTACTTCCAGTAATGGCGCAACTCCCTGCAACACGGCGACTGCAACACTGGTGATAACGATCGGTAATCCACCGGTAATCACCAGCCCGCTTACAGCGTGCGGTACGGTCGGTACTGTCTTCTCCTACACAATTACAGCCACCAATAACCCAACCAGCTTCAGTGCAAGTCCACTACCTCCTGGCCTAAGTGTCAATACGAGCACCGGTGTGATTTCTGGAACTCCAACAACGGGGGGAACAACTAATGTCACCATCGGCGCAAGCAATGGCATAAATCCCTGCATATATACGGGGAGCGCAACCCTGGTGATAACCATCAGTGCCAGGCCCACGATCAGTTCACTCAATCCAACCTGTGCCACAGCAGGCGGTCCGCAGTTCACGTTGACCGTGAACGGCACA
>WNFW01001628.1_pt1 | contig 30649 bp, 27 predicted proteins | sample 5400131 | NCBI WGS metagenome assembly WNFW01 (sample SAMN13153362, study PRJNA577476) | soil metagenome | isolation source: 20 cm soil or saprolite under grassland replicate 1 | place: USA:California | collected 2016-06-15 | reverse complement strand
AGCTTGCGACCCTGCGTGCGATTGGCTTCGGCTCGGGGGCGATCGTTGCCGCAACCCTCGTCGAGTCGATGCTGCTCGCCTTACCGGGCGCGCTGCTCGGAGCCGCACTCGCCTGGATCTTCTTCCACGGCATGGCGGTGAGCCCCTTCGGCTTCAGCTTTCAGCTCGATGTCACGCCGCAGCTCGCTGAGATCGGCATCGCGTGGGCGCTCGCGATGGGCCTCATCGGCGGACTCCTGCCGGCGCTCCGCGCGGCGCGCGTGCCGGTGACGACGGCACTGCGTGCGACTTGATGGCGGCATGCGACGACTGATCATCCCTGCCGCGGGCGCTGCGATGCTCGGCGCGGCGCTCTCAAGCGCGATGGCGGTCGACTTCGAGATCCCGGCTGACGAGCCGCCCGAGGCGAGCCTGACGCCGACCCAGATCGCAGGCGAGAGCTTTCACGTTCAGAATCCGGTGCACAGCGACGGGCTGATGCACCACTACATCGTCGAGAGCCGCTTCGGCCTCTTCCCGGCCTACGGGCGTGACGCGCTCTCGGTGCGGCTGCGCGAAGTGGCCGCGCTGACGACCATCGCGCAGACGTCCGACACCGAGGTCGTCCTCAAGTCCGTGAGCCGCGGCATTGAGGAGGATGCCCGGTCGGTCGTGCAGGTGGCCCTGAATCCCGTCGGCACCGTGATCGGCATCCCGAAGGGCATCGCGCATCTCTTCAGCGGCTACAAGGCGGAGGCTGGGGAGATTGCGGCGCAGGTGCGGCAGACCTCGAAGGGCGGTGATTCGCGTAAGAAAGAGGGTGGCCGCGCGGCGCAGGCGGAGCACGCTGCCCGGCAGTACGCCGATCGCTACCTCGGCCTTTCGGCTGCCGAACGACGCTGGTACGCCCAACTACGCATCGACCCCTACACGAACAACGAGGTTCTGCGCCGGGCCGTCAAGCGTCTCGCCAGGATCGATGCGGCGGCGAGCTTCGGCGTACGCTTCGCGCCGCTCGGAGTGTCTTTCGCGGGCGAGGTGCGGCGCGCGCTCGATGCCATCTACAACGAAGACCCGGCAGTGCTGCGCAAGCGCCGGCACGAGGCGCTCGCCGGCTTTGGCCTCAGCGCTTCGGAGATGCAGGGCTTCGAGAACGCGCTGCTCCTCACACCGACACGCCAGACGCTGCTGGTGGATGAGGTGCAGCGGCTCGAGGGAGTCGAGGGCCGCGCGGAGCTGCTCCGCCACGCCGCCGCTGTCACCGCCGAGGACGAGATCGAGGTATTTCTGAGCAGCACGTGCCTGCTGCTGCACTTTCATTCGCGCTCGCCCGTGGCTCGGGTCCTGGCGGGCCTGCGCGTGCCGACGGCGCAGCGGGCCGACGGGCGCGTGATGGTCTTCGGCGCCTTCGACGACATGCAGTGGACCGAGAATGTGGCGGCTTACGAGCACGCCATCCGTGAGGCGCTGCCGCGCGATGCGGGGGTGCGCGAGCTCTGGCTCGCAGGGATCGCCTCGCCGCGCGCGCACGACGCACTCGCGGAGCGTGGCTGGGAGACTCACGACGGGGTCGAAGCCTCATTGGGTTGCGCTTCCAGCGCGGCCCTCGCCAGCACCGCATTGCCGCTGGGGCAGCGCGGGCTTATCCCCGGTCTCAGGTAGGTGCATTACTACTGGCGGCCGATCGAGGCTCGCCAATCGTTGACATTTCGTAGTAGTGTTACTACCGTTTCGCGCCGAGGCCAGGCCGGGTTGCACACAAACCCGAAGCCCATATCACGACAGGGAGGTCGAAGATGCGCGCCCGTTCGGATCGCCGGATTTCCGGTTGGCACGTCATTGCTGTGTTGGCTCTCTCTTTGGCGGCGTCTGCCGCCGGTGCGCAGGCACCGACCAACCCCAAGCACTTCTTCTGGGCGCCCGGGCAGCCCAACACGCCGAGCCCGTCGTCGCTCGCGAATGACCTGATTTACCACGGCGGTAATGCGGGTGCCGGCGCGATTGGCGTCGAAACCGTGCCCGCCACCTATCTGATTTTCTGGGGCCCCGACTGGGCAAACGGCTTCACTACGACCGACGCCAACGGGAGCGCCTACACGGGTCAGCAACTGCAGACCTACGTGACTTCGTTCCTGACCAATCTCGCCGGCACCTCCTGGGCCGCCATTCAGGACGAGTACTGCAACAACGTGCCGGCGGGGACCACGAGCTGTGCGGCAGTGGGCGGCGGCAACTACGTCACCGATCCACGCAAGCAGCTCAAGGGTGTCTGGACGGATCCGACACCGGTGCCGAGCGACATCGTGACATCGGGCCTCGCGCAGAACCTGGTGGACGATCCGATCGCCACGGAAGCCATCCGTGCCTCGGCGCACTTCGGCTACGACCCGCAGGCGACCTACATCATCCTGACGCCGCCCACGACGATCGGCACGGGCCAGCCGGTCTACTGCGGTTATCACACGCAGACCACGAGCGTCGACGGCCTCGGCAATCCGTATCGCGTGCAGTACGCGTTCATACCGTTCCTCAACATGAGCTGGCCGGGACTCGGCGCCGGCGGCTGCGGAATGAACTCGGTCAACGTCGTGAGCGACAGCTTCGGCCACGGGGTGTTCGACGGATACAGCATCGTCGTCGGCCACGAATATGCCGAGGCGGTCACCGACCCCGATAACTTCGCGAGCGTTCAGGACGGATGGAACGATGTCCAGGGGAGTGAGAACGGCGACAAGTGCGCGTGGACCGATCTGGCCAACGTCTCCATGAACAATCACACCACGTTCGCGGTGCAGCCGCTGTGGAGCAACCGGGCTTTCGATGTCACGGGGCAGGGCTGCGTCCGTTCAGCGCCGACCAACCCCCACGCGATGCCGTCGGCCGGAATCATGCCGCCGACCGTGGACATCTGCATGACCACCGGGATTTGCCCGCCCGGCGTGGCGGCCGGACAGCCCATGCCGGTCAACATGGCCTACTTCGGGGGCAAGGTGCAGGTGAGGCCGAAGGTCTACCTCGTTCTGTGGGGTTGGGGAGAGTCCGGCGCCTTCGATCACACTTCAGGGACGCACCTCGCGAGCGACCCCGACGGAGTGGGCGCGCTGATGACCCGTTTCATTGCGGCGATCGGCGGCACATCCTGGGGCAAGGTCTCGGCGCAGTACTACCAGAGCAATTACAACGGGACCTACTCCAATGTCGGCAATCCGACTCAGGAGCTCGCGGGCGTCTGGTCCGACAACACCACTCCTGTACACGACAACCTGAGTCCGCTCGAGCTCGCCCAGGAAGCCGCGCGGGGAGCGCAGCACTTCGGCATCTCCGACCTGTCCAACTCGCAGGTCGTGGTGGCGACGCCGCAGAAGTTCAATGACGCCGGCTTCAACAATAACTCCTACTGCGCCTGGCACGACTTCACGACACCGCGGTCCTATCCCGGGGTCACGCCGGGCATGGCCTTCGTCAACATGCCTTACGTGCTCAACGCAGGGGGCGGATGCGGAAAGGACTTCGTCAATCCCGCACCGACCGGCGATCTCGACGGCGTCACGATCGTGCTCGGTCACGAGATTGCGGAGACGCTGACCGATCCCGGTGCGGAGTCGTCGGCGGGCCTGGTGCAGTACGGCGCCTGGTTCGACTACCAGGGTTGGGAGATCGGGGACAAGTGCGCATGGGTGGGCGATGGCCTGCAGGTGCCCGGTGCGCCGTTCAACATGATCGGCAACGACCGTGCCGCATACCCCGTCCAGACGCTGTGGAGCAACCAGAGCCTCAACGGGGTCGGCTACTGCTCAGGGGGGCTGTGAGACGGGTCTCAGGCGGAGCGGTCGAGGGTCCTCAGCGCCTTGAACCGACCCGTCGCGGAGAGCGCCTGGCGTGGGCACCTTCGTAACGGTGTCCGTTCCCGGCACGAGCTTCCTCGACATCCGCACGACCGGTCGATCCGCTGCCGATGCGGTGTGCCTGCGAGCCCGGAGCGCGCCGTGAGATACGCGCCGCCCGGAGGGCTGCTGCTCGCCTGTGTCGCTTCAGGGCTCGGCTGTAGCGCTGAGCTCATGGGCGCGACCAGTCCCACCCTGGATGACATCACCCCCGCGGTGCGCGCCGGGTCCTATCAGCAGATCACGAGTGTGGTCGTCGCGCGTGGCGATCGCGTGCTTTACGAGCAGTACTTCGACACGCTGGGCGCCGAAGCGCTGCGCAATACGCGCTCCGCAACCAAAACCATTACCGGGATGCTCATCGGTGCCGCGGTGGATCGCGGGCTCCTGCATGGCGAGTCACGCGTGCTGCCCTTCTTCAAGGATCGGCTGCCGCTGGCCAACCCGGACCCGCGCAAGGAGCGGATCACGGTCGAAGACTTTCTGACCATGAGCTCGCTCCTCGAGTGTGACGACGAGAACCAGTTCTCCCGAGGCAATGAAGAGCGCATGTACCTGGTGGAGGATTGGGTGAAGTTCACGCTCGATCTGCCGATTCGGGGCTTTCCCGACTGGCAGCCGAAGCCGGAGCAGTCGCCGCACGGACGCGCCTGGAGCTACTGCACGGCCGGCCCAACGACGCTCGGAGAGCTGTTGGAGAGAGCGACCGGACAACGCGTTGCGGACTTTGCGCAGGCCGTGCTGTTCAAGCCGCTCGGGATCGAGACGGTCAAATGGCAGTACCAGCCGCTCGGCGCCGCCATGACCGGCGGCGGGCTCCAGCTGCGCAGCCGCGACCTGCTGAAGCTCGGCCAGCTCTATCTCAATGGAGGGCGCTGGCAGGGCCGGCAGATCATCTCGGAGGCCTGGGTACGTCGATCGGTGTCGCCGCACGCGAATGCGCGGGAGGACACCGACTACGGGTACCTTTGGTGGCTCCAGACCTTTCACGTCGGCGGACGAAGCATTCCGACGTACGGAATGTACGGGACCGGTGGAAACAAGGTGTACGTCCTGCCGGAGCAGGGGGTGGTCGTCGTCGTGACCACCACCAACTTCAGGGTCGCGGGTGCCGGAGCACTGACCGATCGGCTGTTTACTTCGCTGATCGTGCCAGCCGTGTCGGGGCCTTGAGCGGGATCATCTCCCGCGGGGACGATCGTCATGATTTTCCGGCAGCTGTTCGATCCCACCTCGTCCACCTACACCTATCTTCTGGGCGACGCCGCGTCGGGCGAGGCGCTGGTGGTCGATCCCGTGCTCGAGCATTGGCAGCGCGATGCGGCCCTGTTGCGCGAGCTGGGACTCACGCCGGTTGCGACGCTCGAGACCCACGTTCACGCCGATCACGTCACCGGCGCCTGGTGGCTCAAGCGCGAGTTCGGTTGCGAGATCGCGGTGTCGGCCGCGAGCGGAGCGGAAGGCGCGGACCGGCTGCTGCGCCACGACGACCGGGTCTCTTTCGGCTCTCGGCACCTTCAGGTGCGCGCCACACCGGGCCATACCCGTGGCTGCCTGACGTATGTTCTCGATGACGCCAGCCTCGCGCTCACAGGCGATTGCCTCATGATCCGCGGCACCGGCCGCACTGACTTCCAGCAGGGCGATGCGCGTGCGATGTTCCGCTCGATCCGCGACCAGATCATGACGCTGCCGGGAGAGTGCCTGATCTACCCGGCGCATGATTACCGCGGACTCACTGCGAGCAGTGTGGCCGAGGAGCGCCGGCTCAACCCGCGCATCGCGGACCGGGTTGGCGAGGGGGACTTCGTGGGCTTCATGAGCAACCTGAATCTGCCGCATCCGAAGCTGCTCGAGGTCGCCGTGCCGGCGAATCTCCGGGTCGGGCGGTCCGATGCGATCGGGCCTCCCGCGGCCGCCCCGCGCTGGGCAGCGCTGCGCTTCACCGTCGCCGGCATCTGGGAGATCGAGCCCGCCGCGCTCGCCGAGATGTCGGCGCCGGTGCAGTTGGTCGACGTGCGGGATCCCGAGGAATTCACGGGCCCCCTCGGGCACATCCGCGGAGCCAGGCTCATTCCGCTCGACCAGCTCGCGCGCCGGGTCGACGAGCCGTCACGCACGACTCCCGTGGTGACGATATGCCGCAGCGGCGCCCGCTCAGCTCAGGCGGTCGTGCTGCTGCAGCGGGCGGGGCTGGAACAGGTTGCGAACCTGTCCGGCGGAATGCTGCGATGGATCGCGGAGCACCACGCCGTCGAATCGACTCATCGATAGAAGATGTGGTTGCCGATCCTCGCCACGGTTTTTCTCGCGCTCGCCCACCCCGGACGGACGCTCGTTGCGTGATAGAACAAGGCGCCGGGCACGAGCGGCTCGTTGGTATCGTCGTACACCGCGGTCGCGATCGTCATCGCCTGCCTCCAGGCGGCGCCATCGTCGGGGGACGGCGTGCCGGACTCCGTCCAGGAGAAGTCCGCAACGTGACGCCGGCGACCCGGATCCCACCGGGTCTCGTGGACCACTTCGCAGACCGTGTGCGGGAAGTGCTGTGCCTGAGTCCGGTTCAGGGTGACTTCCGCAACGGCATACTGACCCGCGATGGGCTCGCCGCGAGCTTCGAAATAGATATTCTCGGCGAGGCAACGCAGATCGTTTGCGCGCCGCTGCGCACGGGTTGCCTCGCGCCGCACCGCCTCGACCGGGACGGCCTCGATGGGCGCTTCTTCCTCGTAGGCCAAATAGATGATGGCCGCAACCGCGAGCACCATCAGGCCGAGCACGGCGAGGAAGGCGATGTTGCCCTTGTCGCGGAGCAGCCAGGAGCAGGCGAGTCTGCGTCGCCACAGCAGCGGCCAGATACGCACTTCGTCGAGCAGCGATGTGAACATAATGAGACGGCGCCCTCCACGGGCTGTGATCCTTCCCTGTACACGCTAGCGAAGACGAAGCGAAGGTGCGTGAGCGCCATCCTCAAAGTCAAAGTTTCCGCATTATGTTGCGGGGCTCGTCACAAGATCGGGCGCGACCACTCGACGGCCGCCGCGTCGCGGGAGTCACCCCCGCAGCGGAGGCCCGTTGCAATTGTCATATATAGTTTCATATAATTGAAAATATGAAATCTAACGACGCTATCGACGCGCTCGGCGCCCTGGCGTCCGAAGCGCGCCTCGCGGTTTACCGCCTGCTGGTCAGGCGGGGTCCCGAGGGGTACACCCCCTCCGAACTCGCCGCGCGACTCGAAGTGCCGGCGCCGACGCTGTCTTTTCACCTCAAGGGGCTGGTTCAGGCCGGGCTCATCATCAGTCGCCGCGAGGGTCGCAATCTCCACTACAGCCCGAACTTCGAGCGCATGAACGCGCTCGTCGGGTTTCTGAGCGAGAACTGCTGCAGCCTCGCGGGAGAGGCCTGCGGCCCGGATTGTGAGCCACGGGCGGCCACGACTTTACGAAGGAAGAGAGCATGAAACGTCTGCACGTCCACGTCTCCGTGAAGGACCTCGACCGTTCGATCCGCTTCTACTCGGAGCTCTTCGCGGCGGCGCCCACCGTGCGAAAGCCGGACTATGCGAAGTGGATGCTGGAGGATCCCCGAGTGAATTTCGCGATCAGTCAGAGGGACGGCAAGCCCGGTGTGCAGCATCTGGGCATCCAGGTCGAGGACCGGGCAGAGCTCGAGGAGGTCTACGGGCGGCTCGAGCGCGCCGAGAGGCCGGTGATCCAGGAGGGCGAGACCACCTGCTGCTACGCGCACAGCGAGAAGAGCTGGATCGATGATCCGCAAGGCATCCAGTGGGAGACATTTCTCACGACCGGCGAGAGCGCCGCCTATGGAACGGACGAGATCCGCCCCAAATCGGCGCAGCAGCCCGAGTTCGTGAGCATTCGCGAGCAGGGCCGGGTGGTCGCCGCGGGGCACTCGAGCGCTTTGGATCGTCCGCCCTGTTGCGCTCGGTGGTCGTGGCCCCGGAGAGTCGGGGATCCGGCCACGGACACGCCATCGTGCTCGAGCTCGAGCGCCTGGCGCGGGAGGCGAAGATCGAACGGTTGTTCCTGCTCACCCAGACGGCCGCACGATTTTTTGCACGGCTCGGCTATCAGGTCATCGAGCGCCGCGCCGGCAGACCGCTCCACCAGAGGCGAGATGACCGGACTCTTATTTCCCAGCGGTGTCAGGACGCCGGTCCGGGCTGCGCGCGGGTCCCTCTGGAGAGGCCGTAGAGCCCGATCGCCATCCAGACGAGGTTGAGAAAAGCCGAGGGGTAGGCGCCGTTCCATCCGCTGTTGACGATGAACCCGGCGCCCGAGAGCACATTGAGCCATTGGTAGACGGCCGACCTCGAGTTCAGTCGGCCCGAGGTCAGCAGCATGTAGGCCGACAACATCATGGCCGCCGCCGTCCATCCGATGATCTCGATCGTGATCTTCACGTGGCACTCTCCCCGCTTTCGTGGCCATATTCTGAACCGACAGGGGAAGGATGGGGCGGCGAGCTGCCGCGCACTGCGGCGCGCGGGCCGCGGCCGGTCAGCCGGACCAGGCTCAGAAGGTAACCGTCACCGTGCCGTACACAAAGCGCCCGAGCGGGGAGAAGGTCGCGACGTCCGCGTTGTTGTCCACGAAGGCGCGCGGCGCCAGCGGCGGCAGGCGGTTCGTGAGATTGTTGACTCCAAGCGCGAACGTGAGGATTCTGGCTTCATTGGCGTGGCTCAGGTGCCAGTCATACGCCTCACGCAGGTCCCACGTCGAGTAGCTGCTCACGGGAATCAGCGGAGTCGAGGTTCCGTTCACGCCGGTATCGTCGGTCCCCGAGACGTAGGTGTTGTTCACCGTGATCTCCAGGTCCCGGTACCTCCAGTCCAGACTCGTGAAAAATCGGTAGGTGGGCAGCGTGCCGCCGAATCCGCCGCTCGCGCCGGCGTTGTTCGTCCTGCCGGCGTACTGGAGGAACGGGTGTCCGGGCTGGTCCTGGAAGTTGAAGGATTTGAAGATGGCGCCGCTCGTGGCGAGCGTGAACGTGCCGTAGCTGTCCCAGGGGAGAATGTAGTCGGCGGCGATGGTGTAGGAGCGCTCCTGCAGGACCGCCAGGTTCTGGAACTGGTCGATCACGTACAGCCGGCTCGCCTGCGCGGGGCTGCCCTTGCCCGTCGCGGGATCGGTCAGGAAGCGGAGCAGGTCGCCTGGGTTCACAAACGGCTGGCTCGCGCCGGGAGCGCCCAGGAAATTGTCGACCGCGATATTGTTGAAATAGCGCGACGCCGAGCCCAGCTGGTTCACGCTCGCCAGGATGTTGTTGAATCCCAGGCCGCCGGCAAATCCGTACAGGTTGATGGACGAGAAGTCCACGGTGGCCGAGAGTCCGGGCACGAACTGCGGCTTGAATACGACGCCGATCGAGCGCGATACCGCAGTGGCGGGCTTCAGGTTCGGATTATTGCCATCCTCGCCGTTGAAGGGCATACCGGAATAGTTCGGGCGCCCGAAGACACCGGCAATCACGGCCTCGCCCACCTGGCGCGTGTCGATGGGGCCGTATTCGGCGTAGAGAGTCGGAGCACTGAACGACTTGGCGTAGGTGCCTCGGAGCGTCACCTGCTTGTCGAAGGGTTGCCAGCGGAAGCCGAGCTTCGGCACGGTGGAGCTGCCGGCATCGCTATAGTGTTCCCGGCGCCCCGCGAGGGTGATGTCGAACGAGCGCAGGCCCGGAACGCTCCACGCGGGAGCCGTGATCGGAATGCGCGTCTCGCCGAACAGCGCGCTGATGTTGCGATGGGCGGCGAACGGGTCGAAATTGAAGCCGAGGACCCACAACTGGGCGTTTCCGCTGGTGAGGTGGGTGACCGGATCGGTGACTCGGCCATTCGCGTCGGCGTGCCCGGAGAGCGCCTCGCGCCGCCAGGACGCGCCGACCGCGAAGTCGACATCGCCGGCGGGGAGCTCGAACGCCCTGCCGGCCAGCTTGCCGTCCCAGGACGCGAGCTGACTCGTGGCTTTGATGCGCTCGGTGCCGAAGAGGTTCGCGAGCTGTGCCTGGCTGAGCCCGGCGCGCGCCAAGGGATCGAGAGCGGGCTGCAGGACCAATGAGTTCGAGGTGGAGCAGCAGGCGTAGACCTGGCTGTAGCCCCCGCCGGGCAGCGCATTGCCGCTGGCGTCAAACCCGCCCGCGATCGCCAGGGGTATGTTCGGCTTGTAGAGCAGATTCGCGACGTTCTGTCGGAAATCGCTCTCGCTGTAGACGACTCCGGTTTCCCACTGCCAGTGGCCCCACATCTTGCCCCGTAGTCCGAGGCTCGCGCGCGATGCGTCCGTCGAGTCGTAGATCCCTCTCGGGTCGTTGAGGTCGGTGAACGTCACCCCGGAAAAGTTCGTCGTGAGCGGATTATACGGCGCTCCCGCGGGGACCGTTGCCTTGAGGTTTGAAGGCAGCCACTGGGTGAGGCTCCTGTTGTGCGAATACAGCACATCACCGAAGAGCTCTACCCTCTTGTCGAACAAGCTCCTCGAGAGGCTGGAAACGAAGGAGTCCTGCTCCTGGCCCAGGAGAAGGGTCTGGTAGGGTGACACGTCGAAAGCGCCGGCGACCGCGCCCGGCGTGGTTGCGATATAAGTGCCGTTCGCGATGAGCTGGTTCACCGAGGAGGCGGTCGCGGCCGCGCCAGTCGGATTGGTCTGACTCGGCGAGTTCAGTCCTGGCGCCAGAATGGCTCCGGGGCTCGAGTTGCTTACGTTGACGGTGCCGGGAAGGTTGGAGGTCCTGCCGTACAACGGGCTGGTAAACGAGCGCGTGTCCTGGAAGAGGGGGTTGGTCTTCGAGTAGCTCCCGGTCGCGGTGATCCCGAAGCCGGCGATTTCCGTACCGCCGGTCAGGTACGCGGAGCGCTCCCGGTAGTCGCCGCTGGCCGAGCCGAAACGGCCGCCCGCCTTCACTCCCTGCGCGTCGGATTTCGTGATGAAGTTGACGACGCCTCCGATCGCATCCGAGCCGTAGATGGAGGAGGCTCCGTCGGTGAGCACCTCGATGTGATCGATGGCGGCGGCGGGGATCTGGTTGACGTCGACAAAATTCTTACCGTTGGTTCCGGCGACGGCATCGATCGCCACCCGCCGTCCGTTCACGAGGACGAGAGTCGGCAGGTTGCGTAACTGTACCTGCGAGCCGCCGCCGGTCCTCTGATTGTCGTTGCTGGCGTTGCTCGTTCCGGCGTTGCTGCGGCCTGCGAACGCCGGAACCGACTTGCGCAGAATCTCCAGTGCGTTGGAAGTCACCCCGCTCTGTTCCAGCGTCTTGGCATCGAGCGTCACGATCGGGACCGCCACCTTGTCCGGGGTCGTCGGCAGCAGCGTGCCCGTCACCACGATCTGGACCAGCTCCGGGGTCTCACCCTGATCCGAGGCCTGCGCTCCGGCCAGAGTGGACCCGAGAAGGCCGACGCTCGCGAGCAGGGCGAGCGGTTCGAAGATCCCGTGAGACCGGCCCTTCATGGTTTTCCCCCTCCGAGTGGACCTATGGCGTGCTACCGTACACGCCGAAGCTAAACCGAATCTGAAACGCTTCGAGATCTCCACTCGACCCGGACAGCAACCCGCATTTGCGCGCATTCGCCTTGAAGTGCCTGCCGGATGGCCTGCACCGGGATTTAGATTGAATTCAGAAACTGCCCGCCGCCTTTGAGCATGGCGCGACTTCAGGCGGCGGGCAGTGGCCGGCGCAAGACTGGTATCGCGGATTTGGCAGCGACGAGCTGGACAAGCTCGTCGAGCTCGCGGTCGCGAACAACTGGGACCTGACCGCAGCCCGCGAGCGCGTCGCCCAGGCCGATGCGCGGGCCCGCCAGGCGGGGGCGGCGCTCTTGCCGAGCGTCAGCGGCAACGCGAACGCCAACTATCTTGCGGGGCATTCGCCGCAGGGTTCCGGACACGAGCTCGACTGGCTCGCGATGCTCTCGGCCAGCTACGAAGTGGATTTCTGGGGCAAGAATCGCGCCACGGCGCAGGCAGCGCGGCTCGCGGCACGCGCCTCCGGGGCGGAGCGGGATACGGTGGCCCTGACCCTGCTGGGTGGAGTGGCGGACCAGTACTTCCAGGTGCTCGCCTTGCGCGAGCGAATTGCGATTGCGCGCGCGAACTCGGAAGCGGCCGGCAAGGTTCTCGACGCCGTGCAGGCCCGCTTCGCTGCGGGGGCGGCCACGCCCGTGGACCTCGCCTCGCAAAAAGCCGCCTTCGACACCACGCGCATCGCTCTTTCCGACATGGAGCAATCGGAAGTCGAGGCGCGCGCCACGCTCGCCGTGTTGCTCGGTCGCGTTCCGGAGAATTTCAACGTCACAGGCGAGTCACTCGATCCGCTCCAGGAGCCCGCCATCGCGCCCGGTCTGCCCGCGGAGCTTTTGACCCGACGGCCCGATGTGGCGATGGCCGAAGCGAATCTGCAGGCGGCGAGCGCCAATCTCACCGCCGCGCGCGCTGCGATGCTTCCGAGTCTCACGCTCACCGGCAGCGGAGGCGTGCAGAATCCGGCGCTGCCGGCAACTATTCTCACGATCGGTGGAGCCGGCCCCTCCTTCGCGGCTGCGGCGAACCTCACCCAGCCGATTTTCGATCACGGGAAACTGCGCGCGCAGCGAGATGAGACGCTGGCCCGCGAACGCGAGCTGCTGGCAGCCTACCGTGCAGCGGTCATCGCCGCGTTGGTCGACGTGGAGAAAGCGCTCTCGGCCCTGGAGCACCTCAGGGCCGTCGAAGAATTCCAGAGGGGCAACGTCAATGAGAGCGAACGCGCGTTCGAGGGCGCCCGGGTGCGTTACGAGCGGGGCTCGGGGGACTTCCTGACGCTGTTGGAGTTGGAGCGAACCCTCTATGCCGCCCGGGACCAGTTCACGCAGTACAAGCTGGCGCGCCTTCAGGGCCTGGTCGCGCTCTGCAAGGCGTTGGGTGGCGGATGGAGCGGGTAACTTGAAGCCAATATCAATGAAGATGATCCGGCGGTCGAGTCGCTCCGCGCCTGGGGGATGGACGCCTGGAGCGTCCGCGCCGGCGCCCAGGCTCGCGGTGCCGTGTGTGACTTTCCTGCTGCTCGCCGGGTGCCAGCAGGCGCCGTCCGCGCCGCAGGCGCCGTCGCCGGCGGCGGAGAAGAAGGAGGCGGGGAATCCGACCGCCGAAGCCGAGGGTGTGACGCTCAAGCCCGAGGAGATCGAGAAGGCGGGCATCAAGACCACTCCTGCCGCGGCCAGTCGGCATGCGCCCGAGGTCGGCGGCTACGCTCTCGTGATCATGCGGGAGGCCATCGCCCAGGCCGTCGCGGACTTGAGTACCGCAGCGGCGATGGAGCACCAGAGTCGGGCGGCGCTCGCTCGCAGCCGCAGCCTCGCCGGCACACCGGGCGCGATGGCCGTCGAGGCGCAGGAGGCCGCCGAGCGTCAGGCCACCGTCGATCAGGCGTCGTTGCAGCTGGCGGAGCGCAAACTGTCCGCGCTCTACGGCCGCAATGCGCCGTGGAGGGTCGACTATGCGAGCCCCGAGCTCACCGCCCTGGCGCGCGGGGAGTCGAAGCTCGTGCGCGTCACGTTCCCTCTCGGTGCGCTCGGAGCGAGCATGCCGAAGACATTGCGCCTGGCGCACATGGCGGAGTCTCTCGGCGGCAGGAGCTTCGAGTCCGCCACCGTGTGGAGCGCTCCGGCCGATACCAGCCTGCCCGGCAGGAGCTTCTTTGCCATTTTGAAGGGCAGCGATGTGAGTGAAGGGGAACGGTTGCTGGCGTGGGCTCCGGTTGGCGCAGCCGAGCCGGGAGTGCTCATCCCTTACGCGGCCGTACTGATCAACGGCGGCAAGTACTGGTGCTACGTCGAGGAGAAGCCGGGCCTCTTCGTCCGCAAGGAGATCGACCCCGGCATGCCGACGGACGAAGGCTATTTCGTCAAGGAAGGCGTTGCCGCCGGGGCGGGCCTCGTCACGACGTCGGCCGGGGAGCTCCTGGCGCGCGAGCTCGGCTCGCCAGCCGAATAGGGGCGGAACCGCCATGATGCGCGCGTTGGTGACACTGTGCGTGCGGCACTTTGGCTCGGTGACCGCGCTGACCGTGCTCGCACTGCTCCTGGGCTCCTGGGGCGCGCTGCACTCCGCGCTCGATGTCTTTCCGGAGTTCGTCCCCTCGCAGGTCGACATCCAGACCGAGGCGCCGGGGTTCGCGCCGCAACAGGTCGAGGAGCTGGTCACGAAGCCCATCGAGAACGCGGTGAATGGCACCGCGGGACTCGCGACGCTGCGCTCGGAGTCCATTCCCGGGTTGTCGGTCGTGACCATCACGTTTGCGAGGAACGTGGATGTACACGTGGCGCGGCAGGGGATCGCGGAACGCCTCGCGGAGCTCGGCAGCACGCTGCCGGCAGGCGTCGGGACGCCGAAGCTTTCCCCGCTCGTCTCGAGCACCATGGACCTGCTGAAGATCGGCCTCCTGTCCGACAAGGTCGATGCCTACACGCTGCGCGATGCCGCGGGCTGGGTGATCAAGCCGCGCCTCCTCGCCGTACCGGGTGTTGCGCACGTCATCGTCTTCGGCGGCGATCAACGGCAGATCCAGATTCTTCCGGACATCGCCAGGCTGGCGAGCTACAACGTCACCATCAGCGAGGTGGCGGATGCGGCACGCACAGCGCTGCCGCTGCGCGGCGCTGGCTTCATCGATCTCGCCTCCCAGCGGATCCTGATCAAGTCGCCGACCCCAGCGCCCGACGTCGCCGCCCTCGGCGCGGCGGTCGTCACCGTGCGCAACAACACCCCCATACTGCTGCGCGATCTCGCCGAGGTGAAGATGGCGCCGGCACTGCGCTTCGGCGATGCGCTGATCATGGGCAAGCCCGGAGTGCTGCTGTCACTGGCGAGTCAATACGGCGCCAACACGCTGGCGACGACCCTCGCGGTCGAGCGTGCGCTCGCGGCGCTGGAGCCGGCGCTCCGGGCCCAGGGGATCACGCTCTACCCGGAGCTGCACCGGCCCGCCAATTTCATCGAGCGCGCGCTCGGGAACCTGCAGGAGTCCCTGGTGCTCGCGGCCGTGCTGATCCTCGCGGTGCTGTACGCGTTCCTCCGGGACGTGCGTGCTGCGCTGATCGCTTTCAGTGCGATACCGTTGTCGCTGCTCGCCGCCGTCGCGGTGCTCGATCGCATGGGTCTGACGCTCAACACGATGACGCTCGGCGGCTTCGCGGTGGCGCTCGGTGTGCTCGTGGACGATGCGATCATCGGCATCGAGAATATCCTCCGGCGTTTGCGCGAGAACGCGCGGCTGGATACGCCGCGTCCGCGCCTCGAGATCATCCGCGAGGCATCTCTCGAGGTGCGGGGACCGGTGATCTACGCTACCGCGGTCGTGGTCGCGGTCTTCCTGCCGGAGCTGTTCACGACGAGCGTACAGGGACGCTTCGTGGGGCCGCTGGCGCTCGCGTTCATATTCGCGGTGCTCGCATCGCTCGTGGTCGCGATGACCTCGACGCCGGCGCTCTGCGCGCTCCTGTTGCGCCGCCACGACGAGCGCCCGGAGGCGGACTGGCTGCAGCGCCTGAAGAGCTGGCAGCGCTGGTCGGTGGAGCGCGTCAGCCGGCACCTCAAGGTCTCGATCCTGGTGCTCATCGGGCTCGTCATCGCTGCCCTCGGTGCGCTGCCGTTTCGGCACCTTCATGCCGGATTTCCGCGAGGGGCATTTCGTGATGCAGGTGTCGAGCTCGATCACCGGCACCTCGCTCGAGCAGATGCTGGCGCTCGGCAAGCGCGTGAGCACCGAGGTGCTGGCATTGCCGTACGTCAAAACCATCGAGCAGCAGATCGGACGCGCCGAGCTGAGCGAGGATACGTGGGGTCCGCACCGCAGCGAGTTCCACGTCGAGCTCAAGCCCGACGCGAAGGTGAAGCAGGAGGCCGCCCAGGAAGAGCTGCGCGGCATCCTCGAGCGCTATCCCGGCATTCAGAGCGAGGTGGTGACCTTCCTCGGCGACCGCATCAGCGAGAGCCTGAGCGGCGAGACCGCGCAAGTGGCGATCAAGGTGTTCGGGGACGACCTGGATGGGCTCGATGCAACCGGCATGAAGGTCGCGGCGGCGCTCGGTAAGGTGAAGGGGATCGTGGACCTGCAGTTCAAGCGGCAGAGCGGCACACCGACGATCGCTATTCAGCTCGCGCCGCAGGCGCTGGCCGCTACGGGACTCAAGGCGCAGGATGTGCTCGACACCATCGAGACGGCCTACGCGGGCGCTCGGGTAGGACAGGCCTTCCACGGCACGCGCACCGTCGACGTCGATGTGCTGCTGCCCGAGAGCTGGCGGCACCAGCCGGCGCAACTCGCGCGCCTCATGATCGCGAGCCCGCTCGGTCCCGTGCCGCTCTCGCAGGTGGCTCGCATCGAGGTGACGCAGGACCGCTACAGCATCCAGCACGACGGCGGGCAACGCCTGGTCACCGTGACCTTCAACACCCGCGGCGGCTCGCTCCAGAGCATCGTCCAGGCGGCCCAGCGGACCATTGCGGGCTCCGTCAAGCTTCCTCAAGGGGTATTCCTCGAGTACACGGGTGCCGCCGCGGCAGAGCAGCAGACGCGGAACGAGCTCGTGCTCTACTCGGTACTCGCCATGGGCCTCATTCTGATCATCCTGTTCGCCTCGTTTCACTGGCGGGTCAACAGCTGGCTGGTGTTGGCGAATCTGCCCTTCAGCCTGATCGGCAGCGTCCTGGCCATTGCCGTGACCGGCGTGGGAATTTCCCTGGGGGCGGTCGTGGGACTCGTGACCGTGTTCGGTGTCAGCGCCCGGAACGCAATCCTCCAGCTCGCGCACTACGAGCATCTCGTCGAGGTCGAGGGCGCGGCGTGGAGCCCCGAGCTCGTGCTGCGCGGCGCCAACGAGCGGCTGATCCCGATCCTGATGACCGCCGCCGTGACGGCGCTGGGACTCGCGCCGCTCGCCTTCGGACTCAACCGTCCGGGGCAGGAGATCGAGGGGCCGATGGCGGTGACGGTGCTGGGCGGGCTGGTGTCGTCGACCCTGCTCAATCTCGTGGTCCTGCCGGCGCTGGCGGAACGCTACGTACAACTACACCCGCGCGCCGACGCCAAGCCAGTGGCGCAGCCCGAGGGGGCCGCATGAGCAAACCCATGAACGATGAGCTGACTGCAGCGGGGCGCTACTGGCCGAGGGTCTGGTGGCGGATGATGGAGATGCGCACCGGAGTGATTCCGCTGCCGGTGTATCTGACGCTCCTCGCCGTGATCGCTTACTTCGTGAGCTCCGGCAAGGTGCCGACCGAGATCAACATGATGATCGCACTCCTTGCGGTGCTCGGTTTTACGTGCGCCGAGCTCGGCCATCGCGTGCCGCTGCTGAAAGAGATCGGCGGCGCGGCGATCTTGGCCACCTTCGTGCCCTCGTTCCTGAACTACCACCATTGGATTCCGGCGCAGATCGTCCAGGTCGTCACGGATTTCACCAAGTCGACCAACTTCCTCTATCTCTTCATCGCGGCGGTGATCGTGGGCAGCATCCTCAGCATGGACCGCGTGCTGCTGGTGCGGGGATTTCTGCGGTTGTTCGTGCCCATGGCAGCCGGATCCGTCGCGGCCCTGCTCGTCGGCACGGCGGTCGGCGCGTCGCTCGGGCTCGGCGTGCGCCACACACTGCTGATGATCGTGGTTCCCGTCATGGCCGGCGGGGTGGGCGAGGGCGCCATACCGCTCTCGATCGGCTACGGGCAGCTGTGGCATCAGCCGCAGGGCGAGCTGTTCGCGCAGGTGCTGCCGCCGGTGATGTTCGGGAGTCTGACGGCGATTCTGCTTTCCGGGATCCTGAGCTTCCTCGGCCGCCGATTCCCCGAGCTGAGCGGCGAAGGCCGCCTTCAACCTGAAGAAAGCGAGGAGCTCGCCACCCACGAGCGGGATGAGCCGGTGGACCTCGACGTCACGCACATCGCCGGCGCGGGGCTCTTGATAATCACGCTCTACCTGCTGGGTCTGATCTGCTTCCAGACCTTCCGCCTCCCGGCGCCGGTGGCGATGCTGCTGCTCGCGGTGCTGCTCAAGCTGGTGCAGGGCGTGCCCCCGTCATTGCAGCGTGGCGCGCACGTGGTCTATGAGTTCTTCCGCCGCGCGGTGACCTACCCGCTGCTGTTTGCCATCGGAGTCGCCATGACCCCCTGGGACCGGCTGGCCGCGGCCTTCGCGCCGCGGAATCTCCTCACGATCGTCGCCACGGTCGTGACGCTGGTGATCACCGGCTTCTTCGTCGGCCGCTGGATACGGCTCTACCCGATCGATACCGCCATCGTGATCGCCTGCCGCGCGGGGCAGGGTGGCACCGGAGACGTGGCGATCCTGACGGCCGCCAACCGCATGCAGCTCATGCCGTTTGCGCAGATCGCGACAAGAATCGGCGGCGCGATCACCGTCACCTTGACGTTGCTGGCGCTAGCTCATCAGGGGTGAGGCTTGGCGCCCGCGGCGGGGGCGGCTGCGCCGGTATCTCGAACACCACACGCAGCGCACGGCCGTTGCTGCCGGTCTCCGCCAGGATTCGACCCTTGTGCAGCTCGATGATGCCGCGGCAGATCGCGAGTCCGAGGCCGCTGCCTTCGAGTCTCTGCCGGTCTTTCGACTTCAGTCGCACGAAGCGGTCGAAGATGTGCTCGTACTCGGAGCTCGGCACGCCCGCACCCTCGTCCTCGATCTCGACGCGCCACAGCTCACCGGTGAGCCGCGAGCGCAGCCGGATGTTGCCGCCGGGGGGCGAGGCGTTGATGGCGTTGCTGAGAAGGTTGAGAAGCACGCGGCGCACCCAGCGCGGCTCGCACAGCGCCTGTCCGCTGCCCTCGTGCGAGTAGGGGAAGTGCACGCCATGGTGCTCGGCGAGCACCTGCGCATCGACGTTGAAGTTGGCGAGGATGTCCGCCGGATCGTGCGGTGCGAGTTCGAGCGTGATGCTGCGCGACTCGGCGCGCGAGAGGAAGAGCAGCTCGTCGATGGTGCTGTTGACTCGCGTCAGCTCCTCGAGCAGCGTCTGCATTCCCTCTTCGTTCTCGTGATTCAAGGTGCCGCCGGCCAGGAGCTTCTCGGCGTGCAATCGGACCAGCGACAGCGGCGTCTTGAGCTCGTGGGAGGCATCTGCCGCAAAGCGGCGCACGTTCTTGAAGGAGGCTTCGAGCCGATCGAACATCGCGTTCAAGAGTCGAGCCAGATCGGAGATCTCGTCGGCGACTGCGGGCACCGGGATGCGCTCGCTCAGGTTCTCGGAGCCGATGCGACTCGCCGTTGCCCGTATCAGGCGCACCGGGCGGAGCGCCAGGCGGCTCAGGCCGAGCCCGATCGCGGCGCTCATGGCGAGCATTAGTATGAGTAGTGCGGCGCAGACCCCGGCGTATCCCTCCATGACGCCCTCGACCTGCGCCTCGGGAGTGGCGATGGCCACGTCGTAAGGCGCCATGATGAACTCGCCGACGCGCAAGGGCCCGACGTCCCAGTCGACGTCGTAACGGCGCGCCCCCTTGATGTCGGGGATGGGCCGTCCCTTGAGATTGCTCGAGTAGAAGATGGTGCCGGTATCGCGGCTGTGGATGTCGATGTAGAAGAGGACCGAGGCGTACTCGGTCGTCTCGCGGATGCGCTGATCGATCACGGCGCTGCTCAACGCGCTGTAGTCGGGGCCGAGGCGCGCCTTGATCTGCTCGAACTCGGACTGATTCAGCAGGTCGAGGCCGTGAATCAGATAGCCGCGCAGCAGGTAATAACCGACCAGGAAGAGGCACGCCAGCGTCACCGTGCTGGCCGCGGCGTACCACAAAGCGAGTCTTGCGCCGATCGATTTCACTGCAGCTTGTAGCCGACGCCACGCACCGTCTTGAAAAGCGGCTTGTCCCCTCCGGTCTCGAGCCGCGAGCGCAGCTTGCTCATGTAGACGTCGAGCAGATTAGCATCGACATCGTAGGGGGATGACCAGACTTTTTCGCAAATCAGGGTACGCGGCAGGATCCGACCTGGGTTCTGCATGAAGATCTCGAGGAGGGCGAATTCCCGGTTGGTGAGGTCCACGGGCTGGCCGTTGAAGTGCAGCGTTCGCCCCACCAGATCGAGACGCATGCCCCGGTGCTCGAGCACCGTATCCTTGACGCTCGCCTGCCGGCGCAGGAGCGAGCGCAGACGCGCCAGCAGCTCCTGCAGGCTGAAGGGCTTGGGGAGGTAATCATCGGCGCCGAAGTCCAGACCCTTGATGCGATCCTGGACCGCATCGCGCGCGCTCAGAATGATGACCGGCTCATTGAAGCCGCTGCGGCGCCACTGCCGCAGGAGCTCCAGCCCGTCGCCGTCCGGGAGGCCGAGATCGAGCACGATGGCGTCGAAGCTCGTCTCGCACAGCGCGTCGCGTGCCGCGGCGCAGGTGGCGGCGAGCGTGACGCCGTAAGCGGCCTCCGAGAGCCCCTGCTTGAGCAGGAGCCCGAGCTTGCGTTCGTCCTCGACGATCAGGATTTTCATATTGGCTTCAGGTTGCGACCGCAGACTGCCGGCCGTTCATGAAGCGAGGTGCAGGTCAGTGGGACATCGTAGACTTTTCTGTGCGGCTCTCATTGCAACTGCCGCGCTGCCGGCCGGAGGTGCGCAGGCCGCAACGCCGGCGGCGGCGAGCAGCTACCACATGATTGCGCAATATCCGATCGGCGGCAACGATACGGGTTACGACTACCTGCGGGTCGATGCGCTGACGCGGCGCGTGTTCGTGGCGCACGCGAATCGGGTCGAGGTTCTGAACGTCGACACCGGGGAGAAGGTCGGCGAGATCGCCGGCATGCACGGCGTACACGGCATCGAGCTCATTGCCGAGCTCGGCAAGGGCTATACCAGCAATGGTCTCGACCGGACCGTGACGGTGTTCGATCGCGACACGCTCAAGATCCGCAAGGTGATCCGCTATACCGGAGTCAAGCCGGATGCGATCCAGTACGACCCGGAGACCCGCCGGTTGTTCGTGGTCAACGGGGGCGCAACCGGCGATGTGACCGTCATCGATCCCGTGAGCGATGCGATCGTCGACACGCTCGATCTCGGCGGCTCGAAGCTCGAGCAGATTGGCTTCGATGGGCGGGGCCGCGCGTTCGTGAACGACGAGGGGAAGAGCGTCATTCATGTGTTCGACACCCACAGCCTGCAGGCGGTGGCGAACTGGTCGCTCGGTGGCTGCGAGGAGCCCACCGGCATGGCGGTCGATCGGCGGCATCACCGCGTGTTCGCCGCCTGCGGCAACGAGAAGCTCGCGGTGCTGGATGCCGACAGCGGCCGCGTGGTCGCAACACCCGCGATCGGCAAGGAGCCCGATGGGGCCGTGTTCGATCCGAAAACCGACCGGATCTTCACTTCGAACAAGGAAGGGACGCTCAGCGTGCTCAAGGAGGTCTCGCCGGATCGTTACGAGACGCTCCAGACCCTGACGACCCGGCCCGGCGCTCGCACGCTCGCGATGGACGAGAACACCGGCCGGATCTTCATGCCGACGGCACGGTTCGGACCTGCCGCCGCGGGCGGGGGCAGCGCTCCGATCCTGCCGCAGACATTCACGCTCCTCGTGGCGGGTCCCTGAGGTCGCCGCGGCCCGGACGCCGCTCGGCGAAATTCAGGCTGGCTTCAGAGTCCTGAGTTAGAACTTCCCTTGAGGATCCGCAGCAGTCGGGCTGTCAGGCATCACGATCGAGCCAAGGGGGAGCGATGGGGCGTTGGGGGTTCATGGGCTGCGTCGGGCTCGCGTGGTCAGCGACAGGCCTGGGCGCGCCGGTTGCGTCCGGCACCTACGCCGCGAGGCTCCTCGATGAGGTGATGCGCGCGAATCCGCAGGTGGTGGTGGCGGCGATCATCGCCACACCACCCAGGGGGACTGCGCCCGTGGTGCTCGCAGCGACCGGGACCGGGGCCGCAAGCGCTCAGGCCGATCCCGCGGATGTTGCCGCCAATCGGGCGGGCGCTCCCGCGGCGGTGCTCAACGCAGCCGGCGACCGCCTCGAGATCCGATTGCCGCTCCACGACGTATCGAACGATACCGTCGGAACGCTGCGCCTGACTTACCGGCATCACGCCGGCCTCGACCGCAGCGCGCTCGAGCACAGCGCGGAGGGCATTCGCGACCGGCTCCACCGTAGAATCTCGCACGCTGCGAATCTCTTCGATCCCTACCCCTACGAGCCCGACGCGCCGAGCAACCCTTACGCGCAGAAGCTGGTGGAGGAGTTCATCGAGCGCTACCCCGAGGTCGAGATTCTCGCCATACACGCCACACCGCCCGACAGCGATTACAACATCATCGCCGGCTCGAACATCGGCCGCCTCGGCAAGAAGGCCGACAACGACGACATGCGCTGCGTGTTCACGGGCAAGCCGAACCTCGAGGTCAACTCCCGGGGCTCTCGCTTCGAGAGCGAGCTGCAGCTGCACGACCGCGCCGGCCATGTGATCGGCGCCGTGGGCATAGTCGTCGCCTACAAGAAAGGCGACGACAAGGAAACGCTCCACGCGCGCGCCGAGAAAATCAAGGCGGAGCTCGAGAAGAGGATTCCCGATGCGGCCAGCCTGTTCCGTCCGGCCGCCTAGGAAGGAGGGCGCATCGTGAGGAGGCAGGGCCTGGCGTTCGTCTTGGGTACGGTGAGCGCGATCGCCGCCGCAGCCAGCCCGGGCACGGGCTCCCCGCCGGCGAGCGACGCACGCTCGGACACCGTTCTGGTGTTGCAGGGTCGCACGGAGCTGCGGGGGTACACGGGCGATTTCGATCACTTCGCCGTCGACCTGCCGGGCAATCGTCTCTTCCTCGCGGCCGAGGATCACGGCACGCTCGAGGTGTTCGATCTGCGTACCGGCAGGCATTTGAGGAGCGTCGGCGGCTTCGATACGCCCCACAGCATCTTTCTCGTCCCGCAGACGCAGCGCCTGCTGATTACCGACGGGAGCGAGAGCATCAAGCTACTCGATGCAGGGTCGCTCGCCCCGGCGGGAACCCTCAAGCTGCACCCCGGCGCCGACTCGATCGGGTTCGACAGCAGTAGCGGTCATCTGTACGTCGTCACGGGCGGCAAGGACGTGAAGCTGAAGGAGTCGTGGCTGGAAGAGATCGATCCGGTCTCGACACGCAAGATCGGCGAGGTGCACCTGGACGCCGCTCACGTCGAGGCGATGGCGATCGAGCAGCATGGGCCGCATCTCTATATCAATGTCACCGACAAGAACTATGTGGCCGTGATCGACAAGAGCGCGCTCCGGATCGTGGCCCAGTGGCCGATTCGCGAGGCCAGACAGAACGCGCTCGCACAGCTCGATGAGTCGAGCCGCCGGTTGTTCATCGTCGCACGCGATCCGGGGATGTTCATCGTGCTCGACGGGGACACGGGTGTGCACGTCGCGAGTCTCCCCGCACCGAAGCGCGTCGATGCAGAAATCTTCGATGGCGCGAACCGGCGCGTATACGCCCCCGGCGGCGAGGGCTACATCGGCGTCTACGCAGAGGCCGACGCCGGTCATTTCGCCGAGCTGGCGCGGGTGCCGAGCTCCGTCGGCGCGAAGACCGCGATCCTGGTACCTGAGCTGCATCGTCTTTACGTCGCGGTGTCCCCGGGGGAGGGGAAGACCGGAGGCGCGATCATCTGGTTCGACGTCAAACCCGTGCCGGCATCATAAGATGCCATCCCGACGCCCTGGCGCTATCCTCCGCAATCCGGGAGCCCGTAAAGGACTCGTCGGAAGGAGAGCTGTCATGTGTTACGACGAGAGGATCTTCAGATCGTGGGCGACGAAGACGGCGCAGAAGCGTGAAAAGGATCGGCCTGCAGGCGAGCGCGATCGATCGCAGCTGATGCCCGATCCTCCGGCGCCGACCCCGGAAACGAAACGGCGCCAGGATGTGGAGCGCGAGCTGGAAGAAATCGTCTGACGGTCGCAATAACCGGGGTCCCGGGGGCGTCGGTCGCCCGAGGTCGGTACGCGACCCAGCCGAGACATCATTGCCTGATTAAGCCGATCAGGGAGCCACAATAATGCCGACCACCATTCGCAAGGTGAGCTACGCATATGTCACGGTGGTGAACAAGTCCGGCGAGGCGGCTCGGATCCTCGAGGCGCTGCGTGACGCGGGCGCCAATCTGCTCGCTTTCTCCGGGTTTCCACAGGGTCGCAACCGCGCGCAGGTCGACATCGTGACCGACGACATCGACCGCGTGATGGCAGCCGCGAAGCGGCACAAGTGGAAGCTGAGCCGGACCAAGCGCGCCTTTCTCGCGCAGGGCACGGACGAGGTCGGGGCCGCGCTGCCTCCACTCGCCAGGCTGGCCGCGGCGAAGATCAACGTGATCGCGGCCGACGCCGTCGCGGCTGGGGAGGGCCGGTTCGCAATGCTCTTCTGGGTCGCGCCGCGCGACTACAACCGGGCTGCGAAGTTGCTCGAGGCCGCTTAAGCGGCGTGCCGTTTGCGGTCGGGTTGATTGCTGAGCGAGCGTTACGGTCCCATGCCGGGGTCGAACATCTGCCGCACCTCAGACTCGCCCTCGAACTCGGGCCAGTACTTTCGGTGCAGCTCCATGAACTCGGTGGCGATCCGGACGGCTTCGGCCTTCGAAGCTACGTTCAGAATCGCCCAGCCGCCCACGACCTCCTTGCTCTCGGTAAATGGACCATCCGTCACGGTAATCTTGCCCCGCGCCAGCCGAACGCGAGCGCCGTCCGCGGTCGGAAGCAGGCCGCCCGTGTCGACGAGGATGCCGTCCTTCAACGACTTCTGAACGAACTTGCCCATTGCCTCCATCAGGGCAGGCGGCGGTCCGGACTTGCGATACGACTCGGAATGGCGAATGAACGTCAGGTATTTCATCGGCTCCTCCATTTTGGGCTCCAACCACGCGACGAACGAGCCCGAGCCAGATCGACATTGCCGGCCGTTTTTTCACCGCGGAAGCGGTGGACAAGAAGAGATCGAGGAAAGCTATGGAAGTCACGGAAAACTCTAGGAATTACTCCTGACAACCCGCGGCAGTGCGGTGTAAGGTTCACGCGCCGGGTTGTTAGTTCGAACAGGAATCCCATGTGATAACGTTTGGCGCGTCGCGACGACCGCCCAGCGAGCCCAAGCGAATCATCCGAACGGGGGGAGCACGTGCAAGCCATGAGCTGTGGTGAGGCCGTGATGAAGCTACTTTCGGCCTATGAGGTGGATACGGTGTTCGGCATGGCCGGGACGATGACTCTCGAGCTGTACCGCGGCATCGCACGCACCGGGATCCGCCACGTGCAGTGTCGCAACGAGCAGGGCGCCAGCTTCATGGCCGACGGCTATGCGCGCGCGACCGGCAAGCCCGGGGTTTGCACGATCATCGGCGGCCCCGGCGTCACCAACGCCGCGACCGGCATTGCCCAGGCTTACTGCGATTCGCAACCCATGCTCGTGCTGTCCGGAGCGTCGCCGGCGCCCACGCAGGGGAAGGGCTGGGGAGCGATCCATGAGCTCAATGATCAGGCGGCGGTCACGGCCGGATTCACCGCCTTCAGCGCCATGGTCCGCTATCCGGAAGAGTTGCCGGAATTGATTGCCCGTGCCTATGCAGTGTTTCGCGGCAGCCGGCCGCGTCCGGTGCATCTGTCGCTGCCTCGGGACGTCCTCCCGACACCCGTCGAGGCGGAGTGGAGAGTCCGGCGCGCTCCCACCTTGCCGATGCCGGATCCCGCAGCGATCGACCAGGCCGCGGATCGCCTCGCGCAGGCCAGGCGCCCATTGATCCTCGTCGGGGGCGGCGCCGTCGGCACGCGCAAGCCACTGACCGAGATCGCGGAGCGCATCGGGGCTCCGGTTCTGGCCACCAATGCCGGCAAGGGGATATTGCCGGATTCCCACCCCTTGTCGCTCGGCTGCTCGGTGCTGCAGGAAGCGAGCAAGCAGGCGCTCGCCGACGCCGATGTCGTGCTGCTGGTGGGCTCGGAAGTCGCGGCAGGGGATCACTTCGTGGCGAAACTCGAAATATCGGGCGACATCATCCGGATCGACATCGATCCCACCGAACTGACATCGATGTATGCCGCTGCGGTGCCCATTCAGTCCGACGCCCGGGCCGCGCTGCTCGCGCTGTCGGCGGCCCTCGCCAGCCGCAAGCCGACGGCGCAGCGGTCCCAAGGCGAGAGCCGGGTCCGGGAGATCCTCGCGCGCAATGCCGCCAAGTTGACCCAGGTCGAAAAGCTGCACGCGCGCGCCTGGAAAATCCTCCGTTCGGCCCTTCCCGCGGATGCCATCGTGATGGGCGACGCCACGCAGATCGTGTACACGGGCAGCTTTGCCATGCCGATGGAAACCGAGCGCTGCTGGTTCTACTCCGGCTCGTACTGCGCGCTGGGTTTCGCCTTGCCGATGGCCATTGGCGCCAGGATCGGCGCGCCGCATCGGGCGGTGATCGCCGTCGCGGGCGACGGCGGGGTCATGTTCACGATCAATGAGCTCGCCACGGCGGCGGAGGAACGCCTCGCGCTCCCGGTCATCGTGTGGAACAACGATGCCCTGATGGCGATTGCGGACGGGATGGACGAGCGGCAGATTCCGCGCATCGGCGTCGAGCCCAGGAGCCCGGACTTCGTGCGATTGGCGGAGAGCCTCGGCTGTCATGCCGTTCGCGCCGCGAGCGCCGAACATCTGGCGCAATCCCTGCGGGATGCGCTCGTCGCGGATCGTCCGACCCTGATCGAAGTCCGACAAGACAGCCCGTGGCTCAGGGGCTAGCGGCTGGCCCGCTTCAGCCCGGATGCAGCGCGCGGGGACGTCGCACCGGGTTCTGATCGTTGATCTCATCCCGCGGGCGGTAGGGCGCCTCGAGGAAGGCCCTCTCCGCGGCATCGAGCCGCAGCGCCAGCGCCTCCACGGCGCCCTCGAGGTGCGCCGTCTTCGCAGCCCCCACGACCGGAACGTTGGGGTTGGGGCTGCCGGCGACCCAGGCCATCGCCACGTGTGCCGCGCTCACGCCCCTGCGCGCGGCCACCTCGCGCACGCGGCGTGCGATCTCGCGATCGATGTCGTCGCCGTAGTATTCCTGGTAAACGTCGTGCGCCGTGCGCGCGCTACCGGAGTCGCGCGCGAGGAACCCGCGCGCGAGGGGACTGAAGGTCGTGACGGCGATGCCCTGGTGCCGGCAGTAGGGGAGCATCTCCCGCTCTTCCTCGCGGTAGAGCAGGTTGTACTGACACTGCATGTTGACGAACGCCGTCCAGCCGTTCATCGCCGCCACGTGGTTCATGTTCGCGAACTGCCATGCATACATCGTGGACGCGCCGAGGTAGCGCACCTTGCCGGCACGGACCGTGTCGTGCAGCGCCTCCATCGTTTCCTCGACGGGCGTTTCCGCATCGAAGGCATGGATCACGTAGAGGTCGACATAGTCCGTACCGATCCGCGCCAGCGACCGGTCGATTGCACTCGCGATGTGCTTGCGCGACAGGCCACGATCGTTCGGGTCGTCGCTCATCGGATAGAACACCTTGGTCGCGAGCACCAGTCGCTCGCGTGCGCTCATCCGGAGCAGGTTCCGGCCGACAACCTCCTCGTTGCGGCCGGTTGAATACCAGTCCGCCATGTCGAAGAAGTTGATGCCGAGATCGAGGGCGCGCCTCAGGATGGGAATCGAATCGTCCTCGTCGAGCACCCAACCCTTCCAGGCGGAGCTGCCCATCGACATCGTGCCGAGGCAAAGCTGCGACACCTTGAGGCCCGTCTGCCCGAATCGGATGTAATCCATGCAAGACCCATTCAGCCGTGTGGCTCGATGCCGCGACGATTTTGCACCCGGTAACAGCCTCGCGCGCATCGGCGCGAAAGGCCGCTACACGCGCCAGCGGCGTTGCTCCTCTGCCGGCAGATCGTAGTCGGCCAGGAACGCTGCGAGCCGTTGGCGCTGCGCCGCTTCGTCCATGTCCGGGCGGAGGAGATGGCGGGGCGGGAGCGCAACGGCCCGGTGTCGCAGCAGGGGCGCCAGGCGGCGCCAGTGGAGCCCGTCCCCCGGCTCCCCGCGCACGCCGATGGCCACCACCGCGTAGCCGTGGTGCGCATACTCCGCGACCTGATCGGCGATCACCGCGAGCAGCAGGCTGTGCCCGCCCGGCGGGGGCAGCTGCAGCACACCGTAGTGGCTGGACTCGAGCACGCGCAGCACGTCGGGCAGCGCCGTGCGAAGCCGGTGCGGCGGATTGACGAGCGCGTCGGGCACTAGCGCCATCCGCCAGCCGCGCGCGTCGGCGTTCACGACGGCACCGAATCGTCGCCCCGCGAGCCGACGGCCTTCTCGCGACTGTCGAGGAACTGCTCCAGGTCACGGCGCGAGCCGGCCTCATCGAACCGGCCCATGTCGAGCGCCCAGCCCGTGGCGGGAACCGGTGGCAGCCCCCGGCGCGCCAGCTCAGCCTCCAGCTCCTCGATCCAAACGCCCCGGCGCGGCACGATCTCCCAGTCATCTTCGGGTCGGTTGGGTCGCCCGCCCCAATCCGGCTTGCTGGAAGTGAAGCGCACGCCGGTGGAGGGGCTGCCGTCGAGCCCGATCAGGATTACCTCGTCGCCACGGCGCAGATACTGCTCGATCAGCGGCGCGATGGCTTGTGCCAGGCGCCGGCAGTGGGCTCGATAGCCCGGAGTGTCATACTGCTCATACACGGCCCACCAACGCCGCACACCGGCGAAGGCCAGCTCGGGGCAGGGGAGCTGCTGCAGGAGGTATCCGCGGGAGCGCAGCGCCTCCACGACCGGACTGACCAGCCCCCGATAGTGAGCCCCCTCGCAGACTTTCGCGTTCTGGTTCAACAGGCAGTTGGCGACCAGCGCCACCTTGCGCGGCGCGTTCGGATCCATATTTTCAGCCTTTCGCGTGATGCGTGATCCAGTGTTGTGCGATGGCCGCCCGGTTGCAGAGCCACACGCCTTCGTGACGCTGGATGTGCTCGAGCAGCCGCGCCAGCGCTCCAATCCGGCCGGGGCGACCGATGATCCGACCGTGCAGGCCGATACTCATCATGCGCGGTCGCCCTTGCTCTCCCATGCGATGGAGCCAGTCGAACGCATCCCGGCAGTATGTGAAGAACTGTTCCCCGGTGCTGAAATCCCCGCCGCGCTGCAAGCGGCTGTCGTTGGTGTCGAAGCTATAGGGAACGACGAGATGTCGCCGGCCCGAGATTTCCGTCCAGTAGGGAAGATCATCGTTGTAGGCATCGCTGTCGTAGAGGAAGCCGCCGATCTCCACCACCAGCCGCCGCGTGTTGGGGCTTGGGCGGCCGGTGTACCACCCGAGGGGTCTGCGGCCGATGAGGCGCGTGATGGTGTCGACGTTGCGCAGCATGTCCGCGCGCTCCGCGGCCTCCGGAACGAGCTGATAATCGATCCAGCGCTGTCCGTGGCAGGCGACTTCGAAGCCGCTCTGTGCGATCTCGGCGGCGACCTCGGGGTTGCGCTCCAACGCCATGCCGACGGCGTACACGGTCGCCGGCGCATGGACGCTCTTCAACAGTCGCATGATCTCCCAGAATCCGACGCGACTCCCGTATTCGAAGTTGGATTCGACGTTCAGGTTGCGCGCCCCGGTCAGAGCCCCGACTGCTCCGAGATCAGTGAGCACCGACTCGGAGTGAGCGTCCCCGTGCAGCACACAGGCCTCTCCGCCCTCCTCGTAATTCAGCACCAGGGAGACCGCAATCCGGGCCTCGTTCGGCCAGCGCGGGTGGGGCGGGCGGGACGCGTAGCCGATCAGATCGCGGGGGTAAGGTTCGTGCGGCGTCATGTAGATTTCTGCGACGGGCCCTGACTTCGCTCGGATGCAATCCAGTCCATGTAGGCGTGCAACGCCGCGCGCACCGGCCGCGGCTTCCAACCCGTTTCGCTGAAGATGCGCGAGACATCATAAGCGCCCCACATGCCGTCCTTGAGGGTCGGGTCCTGCAGGATATCGGCCTGCTCGGGAGGGACCACCTCTGCGCCAAAGCCGGGCACCTTCTCCGCCGCCCAGGCGACCATGTCGCCGATCGAGGCGGCGGCGCCCGCGGCCACGTTGTAAGCCCTGTAGCGCAGGTGCGGCGCCTGAAGCAGGGCGATGATGGCGTGCGCAACGTCCTCGACGTGAATGTAGTCGCCGACGCCATCGAGCGTGTTGACGCGCACACGCTTGAGCCCGTCCAGGGCCATATGGGCGATGCGGTTCGGCACGTGACGGAAATTCCGGCTGGCCGTCACGCGGTCCATGGGTCCGTAGACCGAAGATGGACGCACCGATGCGGTCGAGAGGCCAAACAGCTCCCCGTACCGCTCGGTGATCAGCTCGGAGGCGAGCTTCGAGATGCCATAGAGCCGACGTGGCATCACGTAGCCGTCTTCGGGCAGAGGCTCGCCGGGACGATCCGGTCCGTGATGTTTGTAGACGGCACCCGAGCTCACGTAGATGAACCGCTCGAGGTTGGGCAGTGTGCGTGCCCACTCGAGCATGGCCACCGTCCCCATCACATTGACGTCGAGGATCCGCGCGGGATTCTCGGCCTCGGGTTCCCGCTTGACCTCGGCCACGGTGCCGCGCGATAGGGGCGTGATCGTCGCACCGTGGACGATGTGCGTGATGCCGTGGCGCGCCAGAGCGGGCTGCCAGGTCTCGGCTTGTGTCACATCGGCGATCACGACGGTAAGCCGTTTCATGACGGGGGCGAAGTAGCGCTCGGCCGCAGCGTCGAGGGGAGACGAATCCAGCACCACGAGACGCGCTTCGGGATCGGCTTCCAGCCAATGACGGCCAAGC
>WNFW01000297.1_pt1 | contig 30673 bp, 23 predicted proteins | sample 5400131 | NCBI WGS metagenome assembly WNFW01 (sample SAMN13153362, study PRJNA577476) | soil metagenome | isolation source: 20 cm soil or saprolite under grassland replicate 1 | place: USA:California | collected 2016-06-15 | reverse complement strand
TCACTGAGTGACCTCACAAGCCTGGCTTCCCATCTTCCGGGCCATCGCCGCGGAGATCCGCGCCACGATCCCGCCGCTGGCCGGCACGTCTGCCGCACGAGAGGAGGTCGGCCTCGGTGCAGGTGGCGACCGGACCATTTATCTCGATCAGCTCGCCGAAGACATTGTGGTCCGCCACCTGGAGCAAGCCTATCGCAGCGGCCTCCGCTTCCGGCTGATCTCGGAGGAGCTCGGCGAGCGCGACTTCGGCGGGGAACCCCTGGTGCTGGCCGACCCGCTCGATGGGAGCTTCAACGCGAAGATGGGGCTGCCGTACTATGCGGTCGTGCTGGCGTTCACTGAGGGTGACCGGGTGTCCGACGTACGGCTCGGCTATGTCCAAAACCTCGTGACCGGCGACGAATACCACGCCATCGCCGGCGGGGGCGCGTTTCACCGGGGTGCGCCGCTGCGCCCGGCGCCGGTGGCCTTTGACGGCCGGTCTATCCCGCTCGTCCAGTTCGATGCGCCGTCCGGCGTCGAGCCGCGCTCGCGAGCCGCGCCGATCGTCGCGCATGCGGAAAAGGTCCGTCAGCTCGGCTCGGCGGCGCTCAACCTCTGTCACACCGCGGCCGGCGGGATCGCCCTCCAGGTGACGCCCGCCCCAGTGCGATCGTTCGATCTCGCGGGGCCGCTCCTCATCCTCCGCGAGGCCGGTGGGATCGCCACCAGCTTCGACGGCGGGTCGGTCGACTCGGTCTCGGTCCGATTGGACGCGCGGACCACCTTGCTGGCCTCCCTGTCCCGCCAGATCCATGCCTATGCCCTCGAGCTCTTGCGGGTGAGGGTTTCCTGATGCTCGAGCCGGAACAGACCACCTTCATCCTGCTTTCCTTCGAGGGCCCCGACGAGTACTCGCAGGCGGGCGGGCTGGGCGTTCGCGTCAAAGAACTGTCGCGAGCGCTGGCCGAGCGCGGCTTCCAGACGCACCTCTTCTTCGTCGGCGACCCCAAGCTTCCCGCCGATGAGAGCGCGCTCGACGGCCGGTTGTGGCTGCATCGCTGGAGCCAGTGGATCAGCCGTTATCACCCGCTCGGCGTCTACGACGGCGAGGATGACAAAGTCGCGGACCTCAACCGCAGCCTTCCGGACGCCCTGGTCAAGGACTACATCAGGCCGGCGATCGAGCGCGGCCAGACGGTAGTGGTGCTCGGAGAGGAGTGGCACCTGGCCCATGCGATGAGCCTGATCTCGGACGCGCTCTATTTCGCCGGGCTGCGCGACCGCTGCCTTCTCCTCTGGAACGCGAACAACCACTTCTCCTTCCACCGCATCAACTGGGGTCAGCTCGCTTTCGTCTGCACCCTGATGACGGTGAGCCGCTACATGAAACACATCATGTGGCGCTGGGGTGTCAACCCCATCGTGGTGCCCAACGGCATTCCCGGCTCGATGATCGCCCGGGTCAGCCAGGCGCAGGTGCGCGCGGTGCGCGCCGCGGTGAATGCGCCGGCGTTCCTCTTCAAGCTCGGGCGCTTCAGCCCGGACAAGCGCTGGCACCAGGCGATCGCCGCTGTTGCCCAGCTGAAAGAACGGGGGGTGACGACCCGGCTGCTGATGCGCGGTGGCCTCGAACCCTTCGGCGGTGAGGTCCTCGATTTTGCGCAGCGGCGCGGACTCCGCGTCGCGCCGCTGTCCACCCGCATCGAAGATGTCGCGGGACTGGCGAAGACGCTGCGGGACAACGCCGACGCCGACATCTGGAACGTCACGGCCTTCCTTCCCGACGACCTCCTTCCGGTCCTCTACGCCTCGGCGACCGCCACGCTGGCCAACAGCGGGCACGAGCCGTTCGGCCTGGTGGGCCTGGAGGCGATGGCGTCCGGTGGCGTCGCCTTCGTCGGCGCGACCGGTGAGGAATATGCCGAGCCGTTCAAGAACGCGATCGTCATCGAGACCGAGGATGCGGCCGAGATCGTCGCCTACGTCAATCACCTTGCGGCCCATCCAGACACGGCCCGCAACCTGCGGATCGCCGCCCAGCGGACGGCGCGCGACTACACCTGGCAGCGGGTGATCGATATCTTCCTGCAACGCCTCGAATTCGTCGCCTTGAAGCAGGGGCTGAGCATCACGTCTGAGAGGATAGGAATCGATGCCTAACAACCTGGTCATCTATATGGTTGCGCACCAGCCGCGGCGCGTCCGCCTACCGGCCCAGCTCATCCCCCGCGGCACCTCGCCGGAGAAGATGGATGGCCTGATCTTCGACGAGCAGATGGACCGGCGCTATTTCGATAAGGTTTCGAAGTACAGTTACCGGCCGGCCACCGAGCTCTTCCAGTCGCTCGTGGAGAAGGGGATGAAGATCTCCCTTGGCTTCTCCGTCTCGCTCCTGCTCCAGATGCGGCGTTTCGGCCCGGACGTGCTGGCCGGCTTCCAGAAGCTCGTCAGCCACGAGAACGTCGAGCTGGTCGCGGTCGAACCCTATCACTCCTTCATCTTTTATCTCGATATCGCCGCCTTTGCCGAGCGCATGGCGTGGGGCAAGCGGCAACTCGAGGAGACCTTCCAGAAAACGATCACCGTCACCGACACGACCGAGATGTTCATGTCGAACGACGTCTACTTCCAGTTACAGCTGAGCGGTTTTCGGGGCGCGGTGATGGATGGCAGACCCTGGGTGATGGGCTGGCGCGAGCCGACGCACCTCTACCGCTATCCCAACGAGGAGATGCGGCTCTTTACCCGCCACTATGAGCTGAGCGACGATGTCGGCTACCGTTTCAGTAATCGGCAGTGGAACGGCTGGCCGCTGATGGCCGACACCTACGCGACCTGGGTCCGCCAGGCGATGGGCGAGTTCGTCTTCCTCGCCTGGGACTTCGAGACCTTCGGTGAGCACCACCGGGCTGACTCCGGCATCTTCCCGTTCATGCACGCGCTCCACGCCGACTTCGTCAAGAACAAGATGCGCTACCTGCTGCCCGCGGAAGCGATCACGACCTTCAAGGACGCCCACGAGATGCCGCTCCCCGAGTACGGATGTACGTGGGCGGGCGACGGCGGCATGGATTTCTTTCTGGGCAACGAGGCGCAACAAGGAATCTTCCGGCTGATGCATCACATCTACAACAAGGCGAAGCTCACCAAGCACCCGCATCTGATCGACATCGCCATGTGGCTGCTCCAGTCGGACAACCTGCACCTGATCCAGTGGTTCTCCAAAGCCGGTGCCCAGGCGGAGGTCTCGGCCTACTTCACTCCCGATGAATGGTGGGAGCTCGGCGGGCTAGGCATCCTTCGAGAACAGCAGCGCGTCTACGTCAACTTCCTGCGCGCCATGGACGAGTACGTCTGAGTCGCGAAATGGCGACCAACGACGAACCACCTGTCCTGATTGCCGATGACGACCGCGACGTCCGGACAATGCTGCGGACGCTGCTCGAGCTGGATGGCCACGAAGTGATTGAGGCCAAAGACGGCGCTGAAGCCTGGAAGTGTTGCGTGGATTACCAGCCGGCGGTCGTCGTCGCCGACGTCCAGATGCCGGCGATCGACGGGTTGCAGCTCTGCCGGAAGATCCGCGAGAGCCGCTACTCGCCGGACATCAAGGTGATCGTCTACACCGCCGGGATGGCGACGCCGGAGGAGGCAAAGCGGGCCGGCTGTGACGAGTACTTTCTGAAGACCGACCCCTTGCCGAAACTGCGCGACAAGGTCCGCCAGTACGCGAACGCCCGGACGGTGCCGCCCGGGGTCTAACCCCCGAATACGATCCGTATTCAACGGCTGCAAGGTCGACCCGCGCCCCCGGGTTATACCGCAGGGGTGCCTTCCTTGCACGTGCCTCCGTTTCCGGCTCTGGCGGCCGTGGCGATTGGCGTGCTGCTCCTGTTGCGGCTCGTCGGCGGCTCCATGCCCTGGGGCCAGCTGACGATCGCCGTCGGACCGGACGGCCGCCCCATGCGGCCGCGCGTCAAGTGGCATTTGTGGACGATCTGCCGTGGGGAGCCGCCCGTGATGTCCGCCGCGCTCGGCTTTGTCTCCATCGTGCTTGGGTGTCTCGCCTTTTTCATCGTCGGGCCGGAGCTGGCCGAGGCAGTCACGCACCCCGTGGCGCGCTGGCTCGAGTACTCGATGATGTTCACGCTCGCGGCATCCTTCACCGTCGTCCCGGTGGGTGTCATCGTGCTCGTCCGCAGCGGCCTCGACCTCGCGGCCCGGCGATGCTCAATGGTCGGCCTGGTCGTCGGAATGCGCCGGGACGTGGGGCTCTTCGGCCGCACCTACCGCGTCGCCGTCCAGGCGGGCGATCGGGTGATGACCAAGAAGCTGTGGGCGGAGGCCTTCCGCGTCAACCGCACCACCTTCGACCTGCTGCGCCCCGGCGATCGGATCACGGTCGCGTACTCGCCGCACCTCCGTTACGTCTTCAGCCTGGTGCCTCCGGAACCGCTAAAAAGAGCGGCCGGTTAGCTAGACTCTTTTCCCGTGACGCGCCCGCTGCATGTGGCCTTCGTCTGGCACATGCACCAGCCTTATTACAAGGATGACCTGAGCAACAGCTTTCTGCTGCCCTGGGTTCGGCTGCGCGCCGCCAAGGACTACTACAAGATGCCGGCGTTACTCGATGGCTACCCGGACGTCAAGCTGACGTTCAACCTGGTGCCGGCGTTGGTGGAGCAGATCCAGGATTATGTCGACGGCGGCGTCCAGGACGTCTACATGGAGCTGGCCCGCCGTCCGGTGTCGGGGCTCAGTGCCGACGAGCGGGGCTTCGTCGCGCGCTGGATGACCGAGTCGGGTCAGATTCGGCGGGTCCGCCAGTATCCACGCTACCTGGAACTGGTGCGCAAGCGGGAGCAGGCAGGGCCACCCACGGCCGGCGGCTTGGCCACGCTGTTCTCGGACGCCGAGCTGCGCGATCTGCTCGTGTGGTTCAACCTGTCGTGGATCGGCCCCGAGGCGATGGAAGACAATCCGGAGATTGCCGAGCTGGTCCGCAAGGGCCGGTTCTTTTCGGACGCGGATGTGGATCCCGTCCTGCGGGTGCAGTTCGAGCTGCTCCGTAAAGTGCTCCCCAAATATCGGGAGCTGCAGGAACGTGGGCAGGCCGAGCTGATCACCAGCCCCTACTATCACCCAATTCTGCCCCTGATCCGAGATCTTGGAATCGCGCGCGTGGCACGGCCGGACCTCAAGATGCCGCGCGCGATGTTCAAGCACGCGGACGACGCGGCCGAACAGCTACGCCTTGGGATCGAGGCGCATCGCCGCCACTTCGGGCGCCGGCCGCGCGGCGTCTGGCCGCCGGAAGCCGCCGTTTCCGAAGACGTGGTGCGGCTGGCCGCCGATCACCGGCTGGAGTGGATGCTGAGCGATGAGGGGGTTCTCTCCCGGTCGCTCGCGAGCCCGATCATTCGGGACGCGCAGGGACAGGTGGCCCAGCCCGAGCAGCTCTATACGCCCTACCGTGTGCAGGGCAATGACCCGCCGATCCACCTCGTGTTTCGCGACGCGCCGCTCTCCAACGCAATTGGCTTTGAGTACCAGAATTCACCGGCCGACGAGGCGGCCGCGGACCTCGTCCGTCGGCTCCGTGCCATCCAACAGCGGCAGCAGGATAGGCCGTTGCTGGCGGTGATCGCTCTCGACGGCGAAAACTGCTGGGATTCGTACGAGGCCAATGGCAACCCGTTCCTCCACTCGCTTTACAGCCGGCTCTCGAGGGAACCGGACTTGAAAACGGTGACCGTCTCCGAATTCATCGCTGAGTTCCCCGCCGAGCGCGCGCTGTCTCGTATCCATCCCGGCTCCTGGATCAACGCGAACTTCGACACCTGGGTGGGCGACGCGGAACACAATGTCGCCTGGGACCTGCTGGCGCAGGCGCGGGATTTTCTCAGCGAGCGCGAGCGAGCCGCGGATGATCACGAGCAGCTCGCCTCGGCGCGGCGCGAGGCGCTCATCGCGCAGGGCAGCGACTGGTTCTGGTGGTTCGGCCGATCTCACGATTCCGGAATGGATCAGATTTGGGACAGCCTGTTCCGCCTCCACCTGCGCAACATCTATATGTCGCTGAAACGGACGCCTCCGGCCGAGCTCTACCGGCCGATCGCCAACGACACCGGTGGATCAGCCTCGAAGCGGCCTCACCGGAAGATCACGCCCAAGCTCAACGGCGTGGTGGACCAGGAGGAGTGGGAGGCTGGCGGTTATGTCGATGTCAGTGCGCTCTTTGGAGCCATGCATCCCCCGACGGGGGCGGTGCGGCGCATCTGGTTCGGGCATGATGACCGCAATCTCTACCTGCGATTCGACTTGCTCCCCACCGGCCGGCCGCGTCCGGTCGAGCTCGAGATCTTCTTCTCCGGCAGTCCGAAGCAACCGAGTAACGGCAACTTCGGTTTCGATCCCGCCCTACGGCTCACGGCGAAGACCAGCGGGGCCGATGTGGAGCTGGAGCTGCGCGAGCTGACGCCTGGCGCGCACCTGCGGCAGCCGCGCTGGGCCGACCGGGCAACGGGCGGTGAGGCATTCGCCTTTGCCGTGCCCTTCGAGGCGCTCGGGCACGAACCCGGCGAGACGGTCGAGATGGTGGCGGTCGCGCACGAAAAAGGGAAGCCGGTCGAGCAACTACCTCCCACCGGATCGATCCCGGTGCGCGTACCCGGCGACGTCTTGAGCGGGCGGCAGAACCAGCCCCTCAAGATCCTGCTCGTCGCGGCGGAGGTCGCGCCCTTCGCCAAGGTGGGCGGCCTCGCCGACGTCGCCGGTGCGCTACCCAAGGCGCTCAGGGGGATGGGTCACGACGTGCGAGTCGTCATGCCGCGCTACGGCAGCATCGATGTCGAGAAGTACGGATTGCGACGGATCGTCACCAACCTCGGAGTGCCGCTCGCCCACCAGCCGGTCAACGCGGACGTCCTCGAAGGACGGATCGCGGGCGAGGTGCCAATCTACTTCATCGACAACCAGCAGTTCTTCGGCCGCGACGGCATGTACGGATTCTGGGACGACGATGCCCGCTTCATCTTTTTCAGCCGGGCCGCGCTCGAGATGCTGCGGCCGCTCGACTTCCGGCCCGACGTGATCCACGTCAATGACTGGCATACGGCGGTGATTCCCAACATGCTGGCCCGGCTCTATGCGGCTGATCCGTTCTACAGTGATATCGCCACCGTCCTCACCATCCACAACCTCGCCTTCCAGGGCGTCTTCGGCTACGGCGCGCTGAACCTGGCGGACCTCGAGCAGTGGGGCTTGATCAAGCCCGGCATGCCCGGGCTCGACGACATCGTCAACCTGCTTGGCCGTGGGCTCTATTTCTCCGATGTGGTCAACACCGTCAGCAACCGGTACGCGGAAGAGATCCTTACTCCCGAGTACGGCGAAAAAATGGACCCGCTGCTGCGGGTCTTTCGCGGCAAGCTGCACGGCATCATCAATGGCATCGACTACGACCTGTTCAACCCCTCGACCGATGCCTCGCTCGTTGCGCCCTACGACATCGCGAGCATCGAGAAGAAGGTCGAGAACAAGCTGGCGCTGCAGAAGGAGGTCGGCCTCCCGCAGGATCCGGCGATCCCGGTGATCGGCCTGATCTCGCGGCTCTATGACCAGAAAGGCCTCGATCTGATCGCCAACATCATGTGGGGATTGACGCGGCTCAACCTGCAACTCGTGGTGCTCGGCGCTGGTGACGCGCGCTACGAAGAAATGTTCCGCGCCAACGCGCGCGACAACCCAGGCAAGGTCTCCGCCACGATCGGCTTCAAGCCGGTGCTGGCACAGCAGATCTACGCCGGCTCCGACATGTTCCTGATGCCGTCGCGCTTCGAGCCTTGCGGTCTCGGGCAGCTGATCAGCCTTCGCTACGGAACCATCCCGATCGTGCGCGCCACCGGTGGGCTGGCCGACACCATCGACGACTGGGACCCGGTGCAGCAGACCGGAAATGGCTTCGTCTTCACGGCCTACGACCACTGGGATCTCTTCGCCCAGGTGGTCCGTGCCCTGGAGACGTTCCGCCAGACGACGCCCTGGCGCCGGCTGCAGGCCAACGCGATGTCGACCGACGTCAGCTGGGCGAATTCGGCGGAAAAATACGTGGGCCTCTACCGCTCGGCGATGGGCAACCACGCCGAATCGCGGGAGTATTCCGCCGCCGCCAGCGACCCCTACAGCTGGTAAAAACCGTCCCCGCCGGCGCCAGAAAAGGCCGCCGGTCTAATAGAGGTTAATATTTGGGCCCTTTTCTTGATGTCTTGACACCACTTGATGCATGATTACGGCGATTCGGCGGCACAGCTTCAATCGACCACGACCTAACTCTGCCTGGAAGGGAGGTAATTGACGTATATGGATGTAGCAGTCGGTAAGTCGAAATGGTTGCGAGTCTCAACGCTTGCTGCCTCGGTCGCGATGCTGGTATCGGCGTGTGGGACCTCGGCGCCGGCGACGAGCGAGGCGAAGAACGGTGGGACGCTGATCTTTGCGCTCGACTCCGATGCCACCACGTTGAATCCGTTCGTCATGTCGACCGTTCCAGAGTTTCGTGCGCTCTCCTTCATGTATCCGAACCTGTACGCGGCTGACAAGAACCTCAACGTCATCCCGGACCTGGCAGACGGCATGCCCTCGGTCTCGAGCGACGGCACGGTTTGGACCGTAAAGCTCAAAAAGACCGGCAAGTGGAGTGATGGAACGCCGATCACCGCCGACGACGTCCTCGCCACCCAGAAGCTCCAGGCCGACCCGACGCTCGACACCGATTACTCCTACGACTGGAGCCCGCTCAAGACGATCGAGAAGGTGGACACCTATACCGTGCGCTATACGCTGAACGCTCCTTTTGCCCCCTTCCTGGCTGTCAATCTCGCTGGCTACATCGCACCGGCCGCGGTCTTTGGCAAGGTCGACGCGGCAAAGATCCGGAATATGCCGGCGTCAACCAACCCGACGGTAACCGGCGGTCCCTATAAGTTTGATAAGTGGGTCCCCGGACAGGAGATCGACTTTTCGGCCAACCTGAGCTACTACAACGGCCGGCCGCACTACGACAAGGTGATCGCCAAGATCATCACCGACGCGACCGCCGCCGCCAACGCGCTGATCAACGGCGACGTCTCGTGGCACCCATCCCTGGGTGAGGCGGGTGCCGGCGGGATTAGCAAGGCCAAGGCGGCGAGCAACGTGGTGGTTCACACCTACGAGGACCTCGGCTATATCGACTTCCGAATGAATACGCGCAAGGGCCATATTTTCGACAACGTGTTGACGCGGCAGGCGCTGGCCTCCGTGCTGGACAAGGCGTCGATCGTGCAGGCCGCCACCCAGGGCGCCGGGGCCCCGCTGTGGGGCGACATCGTGCCCGCCTCCTGGGCGTACGACGCCAACTCGGTGGTCAAATACCCGCTCGACGTCGCCAAGGCCAAGAGTCTGATGCAGCAGGCCGGCTGGACCATCGGGGCTGACGGCGTCGCAACTCGGCCCAATCCTTCGGGATCGGGCACGCAGAAGTTCGTCGGCAAGATCCGAGTGCGCGCCGGCAAGCCGGACCGGCTCAAGGCCGCAGAGATCATCTCGGACCAGGTCAAGCAGATCGGCATGCAGCTCACCCCCGATCCGACCGACTTCAAGGTGTTCTACAAGCCGATCCAGCAGGGTAATTTCGACGTGTTCATCGCCGGCTTCAGCCTGACGCTCGATCCCGATGACTACAGCACCGCGTCCTCCACCCAGCTCCAACCCGAACACCACGAGGGGCAAAACTGGACTGGGTATTCGAACCCGCAGCTCGACTCGCTGATCAGCCAGGAGCGCGCCACGGTTAAGAGCACCGACGCGGCGACCAAGGCTGCCCGCAAAGCGATCTTCAACCAGATCGAGAAGATCATCAGCGGCGACCTGCAGACCTACATGCTCTGGGCCGATGTGTCGTCGATGGGCTGGTCGAGCAACGTGGGCAACGTCGTGGCCGGGAATGGCGACAACGTGATCTACTACGACGTCAATAACAACCCGAACTCGCGCGCCGAATGGTACTCGAAGAACGGTAAGTAGATAGCAATCGACTGAGGGCTCTTAGCGGGGAGGCGGCCGGGCCGCCCCCCCGCAGCGGGCGCGAACGAGCTAGGACGGACACCCGGACTGTTGGTTATGCTTCTATCCGGGCGGGGCAATACGGCGGGAACAGGATTGACTGGTCAAAACGGTGTCATAGGATAGTGGCGTGACCTTCTATGTCGTTCGCCGGCTGGCCATAGGCGTCTTCCTCCTGTTCCTCATGTCCGCCATGTTTTTTACGCTGACGCGCGTCACGCCGGGTGCCCCGATCAGCGTTGGCGAGAACCCCCGAATTCATCAGTCGGTGATCATCCTGCGGCTCCACCGCCTCGGCCTTACCGACGAAAAGGGAAACTCTTACCCGATCCCGCAGCAGTACCTGCTCTACCTGGGTGCGCTGCTACATGGCGATCTGGGGGACTCGTACATCTACAACCGACCGGTGACGACGCTCCTGATGCAGCGGTTGCCGAACTCCATTCTGCTGCTCGGCGCCGCCCTCCTGGTCGCGCTAGCCATCGGGATCCCGCTCGGGATCTTTGCGGCCACCCACCAGTACTCCAAGACGGACATGACCACCTCGCTTCTCTCTTATGTCGGCGTATCCATTCCGAGCTTCGTGCTGGGCCTCTATCTCCTGATCATCTTCGGGGCGTTCTTGAAACAGTCGCCCCTCCATTGGGGTTTCCCGCTGTTTGGCATGCACACCGGCGGCGTCACTGATCCGATCGACCTCCTCTACCACATGGTGCTCCCGGTGACCTCCCTCGCTATCCTGCAGATTGCGATCTTCAGCCGCTTCATGCGGGCCAGCATGCTGGAGGTGCTCCATCAGGACTACATCCGGACGGCCCGCGCGAAGGGCCTGTCCATCGAGAAAGTCAATTACAAGCACGCCCTGCGTAACGCCATCCTGCCGATCATCACACTGGTGGCGATCGCGATTCCACAGATCGTCAACGGCGCCATCATCACCGAAGGCATTTTCAGCTGGCCGGGCACCGGGCAGCTGGCCTTTCAGGCGGTAGTCGATCGAGACTATCCAGTCATCCTCGGCGTAGTCATGCTGGTGGCCGCCGGGACCGTGCTCTTCAACCTGATCGCCGACGTGACCTACGGGGTCGCTGACCCGAGGATCCGATACTGATGGCCCAGGTTCCTCCGCTCCCGCTCGGCCCCTCAGCCGGCGTTCCGGGCTCGGTCCCGAACCAGTTGTCGATCGAGACCACCGTCCAGCAGGAACGCGACCTTGCACAGCCGGGGGTCCGCCCGGACGAGTTTGGCGGCGCTGCGGAGCTCGGGTTCTGGCGGCTATCCGTCATTCGCTTTCTGCATCACCGGGTGGCCACCGGTGCTCTGATCATCCTGGGCGTGATCGTGCTCGCCGCCATTGTGGTGCCGATCATCACCGGGGATCTCTACCGAATCCAGGACTACCGGCACCCCTACAAGCCGCCCTTCCAGAGCTTCCAGCATATTTTCGGCACCGATGATCTCGGTCGAGACGAGTTTGCCCGGTTACTTCGCGGTGCCCGGGTCTCGATCATGGTCGGGGTCCTGGCGGTCGTCGGCTACCTGCTGATCGGGGGAACGCTGGGTGCGCTGGCCGGCTACTACGGCGGCTGGCTGGACAATGCATTGATGCGCTTCACCGACATCATCATTTCGGCGCCCTTCCTGCTCGTCGTCATCGCGGTTACGGCGGCGACAGGCGGCGTCCGGCTCAGCACCGTCATCATCGTCATCGCGGCCACCGGCTGGTATGAGATCGGCCGCTTGATGCGAGCCCAGTTCCTGGTGCTTCGAGAACAGGAGTTCGTCCAGGCGGCTCGGGCCCTGGGGGCTTCGAATACCCGCATCATCCTTCGCCACATCCTGCCCAACGCGCTGGCGCCGATCATCGTTTCCGCGACCCTGGGAGTATCGGGCATCATTCTGCTGGAAGCGGCGCTGGGCTTCCTCGGGTACAGCATTCCGCCGCCCGAGCCGAGCTGGGGCAACATGCTGCAAGAGTTCGAGCAATTCCTGCTCGACGACAAGACGTATCTCGTCTTCTTCCCGGCCACCGCGCTGGTCATCACGGCGCTCTGCATCAACCTCGTCGGCGACGGGATCCGGGACGCGCTGGATCCGCGGCAGCGGTGACCGACCTCCTCCGGATTGAGGACCTTCACACCCAATTCCACGTTCACGGCGGAACGGTCAAGGCGGTCGATGGGGTCAACCTGACCATCCCGGCCAAGGCGACCGTGGGCCTGGTCGGCGAGTCGGGCTCGGGGAAGAGCATCACGGCGCTGTCGATCATGCGGTTGCTGGAGAAGAACGGCCGGATCACTGGCGGCCATGTCTGGTTTCGTGACCAGGACCTCGTGGCACTGACCGACCAGGAGATGCAGGAAGTTCGGGGCAATGACATCTCCATGATCTTCCAGGAGCCGATGACGGCCCTGAACCCCGTGTACACCTGCGGGGACCAGATCGCCGAGGCGGTGCAGCTTCACGGGAAAGTGGACGCGAAGGCGGCCTTCGATCGTGCCATCGAAGTCCTCCGTCTGGTCGGGATCTCCGATCCCAAACGTCGAGCCAGGCAATATCCGCACGAGCTCTCCGGCGGCATGCGTCAGCGGGTGATGATTGCCATGGCGCTGTCGACCAACCCCGAGCTCTTGATCGCCGACGAGCCCACAACCGCTCTGGACGTCACTATCCAGGCCCAGATCCTGACCCTGATGCGCAACCTCAAGGGCGAGTTTGGATCGGCGATCTTGCTCATCACGCACGACCTCGGGGTAGTCGCGGAAATGTGCGACAGCGTCGCCGTCATGTACGCGGGGCAGATCGTCGAGCAGGCGTCGACCGTCGAATTGTTCACCAATCCCAAGCATCCCTACACCCAGGGTCTGCTTGCCTCCATTCCGCGGTTGGGGCACAAGCAGGACCGGCTCCACGTCATCACCGGCAGCGTCCCAAACCCACTGGCACTGCCACCTGGCTGCGCCTTTCGGCCTCGTTGTCCGGTCAAGGCGCCGCGCAGCGAAAGTGCCGTTCCGCCTTTGAAAGCCGTCGGTGACGGACATCTCGTCGCCTGCTGGCAGTACGAATGATCGGGCGTAAACAGCGTCCCACGGTGGTTGAGCCGGACGGCGCCCTGCTCAGGGTGCAGAACCTCGTGAAGTACTTTCCGATCAAGGGTGGGCTGCTGCAGACCACCGTGGCGAACGTCAAAGCCGTTGATAACGTGAGCTTCGAGATCAAGCAGGGCGAAACACTGGGGCTGATCGGCGAGTCCGGCTCGGGGAAATCCACCGTCGCCCGCACCATCCTGCGGCTGATCCCGCCCACCTCTGGCGAGGCGTTTCTCGAGGGTCGGAGCATCTTCAAGGCGAACAAGAAACAGCTGAACGACATCCGGCGGGAAGTGCAGATCATCTTCCAGGATCCCTACGGCTCGCTCAATCCGCGTATGTCTGTCGGGGAGATCGTGGGTGAGGGCTTACTGGTCCACGGCGTCGGGTCGGCGCACGAGCGGGACAAGATCGTCAGCGAGCTGCTAGAAGTCGTGGGCCTGCGCGGCCAGTACCGCGGCCGCTTCCCGCACGAATTCAGCGGCGGCCAGCGGCAGCGCATTGGCATCGCTCGAGCCCTGGCCCTTCGACCAAAGCTGATCATCGCCGACGAGCCGGTCTCCGCGTTGGACGTGTCGATCCAATCGCAGATCCTCAACCTGCTGGAGGACCTGCAGAACGAGTTCGACCTCACCTATCTCTTCGTCGCGCACAACATGGCGGTGGTCGAGCAGGTGAGCGATCGGATCGCCGTGATGTATCTCGGCAAGATCGTGGAGATCGCACCGGCGGAGCAGCTTCTGGCAAGTCCCCGGCACCCTTATACCAAGGCGCTGATCTCGGTCATCCCGATTCCCGACCCGACGATCAAGCGGGAGCAGACCGTGCTCAAAGGGGAAATTCCCAGCCCGACCAATCCGCCGTCGGGATGTCATTTCCGCACTCGCTGCCCGATCGCGACGGACTACTGCGCCGAGGTGGAACCGCCGCTGCGCGAGGTCAGCAAGGGCCAGTTCGCCGCCTGCCACTACGCCTGACCGGATCCGCCACGCGAACGGGCAGTGACCCGGGCGAGCCAGTCGCCCATGATCGCGCGCCTTCGCAGGGTGCGCCCGGTGTCGAACCAGCTGCCCAGGAGAACGAGCGCGAGCGCCGCCGCGGCGAGGATGACATCGAGCCGGCCGCGATCCGGCGGTGTCGTGTCGTAGTGAGCCCAGTAAGCGAACTCGCTGTCGTTGACGGCGGAGATCCCGACGAACGTGACCGCAAGGATGGCGGCGGCCAGCCAGACGCGCCCGCGGCCGGCGAAGCCGAGCCGGACCAAGCCCATCCCGGGTACCATCGCGAGCCGCCAGACGGCTCCGGCCTTCGCGCGCTCGGGCTCGCGTGCCGCGTGGGAGGCGAAGGCGTCGACGGCGACCACCCAGCCGATCAGCCCGGCGTACCAACCGGTCGAGAGCAGGTCGACGGGCATGAAGGTGAAGTGGAGCGTGCTGAAGCTGGGCGTGCTGAGCAGCCAGCCGGCCCAGAGGACCCACGCCAGCAGCGCCACCCCGGCGGCCGCGAGCGCGAGTCCGTGATACGGTCGCGCGGAATACATCACCGACAGCACGAGGCAGATGGCAACCACCCAGGCAAAGGGATTGGTCCATCCGAACACGCGGGGGAGGTGCCCGACCGCCACCTCGACCGTCCACGGGGTGAGGAGGCTGAGCCCAGCCAGCCCGACGATCATGATGTCGCGGCTGGAACGTCCCGAAAGTCGGAACGCGATGGCGCCGACTCGCTGGACCCCTGAGGCAAGGGCGAAGGCCAGCGCCAGTCCAGCGCAGAAAACCGCGACGATGAGCAGCACCTCCGAACCCGGATTGCCCCGTGTCAGCACATAGGCGAGCCCAAAGGGCGCCGCGACCAGCAGCATCCCGATCACGAGGTTGCGGACAGAGTTCGCGTGGTCTTGCATCGCGTTCCTCGAGTGTACGTTCCGGATAAAATCGCGCGGTGTTGCGCGGAAAGCTGTGGCGCCATCCCGATTTCCTCAAGCTCTGGGCCGGCGAAAGCGTCAGCGTGTTCGGGAGCCAGGTCACCGTCCTCGCGGTACCCACCGTGGCGATCCTCATCCTGCATGCCGGCCCGTTCCAGGTTGGGATTCTCTCGGCGCTCGAGTTTCTCGCCTTCCCGACGCTGGGATTGGTAGCAGGCGTCTATGCCGATCGGCTGCGGCGGCGGCCCATCATGATCGTCTGCGACATCGGTCGCGGGCTGGCGTTGGGATCGATTCCGGTGGCGTTCCTGCTGAACCTGCTGACGCTCGAGCAACTCTATTTCGTCGCCCTGCTCACGGGGATCTTTACGGTCTTCTTCGACGTGTCGTACCAGTCATACCTGCCGGCGCTGGTGGACCGGCCCAACCTGATGGAAGGCAACACCAAGCTGGAGATCACGCGATCAACGGCGCAGGTGGCGGGGCCGGCGGTTGCCGGGTTCCTGATTCAGTGGATCGGCGGCGCCCGGGCGGTTGCCGTCGATGCGCTGTCGTTTCTCCTCTCGGCGATCGCGCTCGCCTCGATCAAGAAGTCGGAGCCCGAACCCAAGCCGAGCACGGCGTCCGGGACCTCCGGCTTCATCCCCGAGATGCGAGAGGGGATCGAGGTGGTCTTTCGAAACCCGATCCTCTGGCGGATCGCGGCCTGCACGGCAACCACCAACCTCGGGTCGAATATGGTCTTCGGCGCGGTCTTCCTGGTGTTCGCCTATCGCCAGCTCCACCTGTCGGCGGGCGTCGTTGGCGTTGTCTTCGCGTTGAGCAGCGTCGGAGCCCTGGCTGGCGCCTTCCTCGCCGGCTGGGTCGCGCGCAAGCTTGGTATTGGGCCAACCCTCGGAGTCATGGTCATGGTGGGGGGCCTCGCGCTCCTGGCGACCCCCATTGCCCTCGTCGGCGCCCCCGCGGTCATCCTCGCGACCACTGGCTTTATCGAAGGCCTGACCATTCCGATCTACAACATCAACCAGGTGAGCCTGCGACAGGCTATCACCCCCGACCGCGTCCAGGGCCGGATGAACGCCACCATGCGAACGATCGTCTGGGGCACCATCCCACTGGGCGCATTCATCGGCGGGATCCTGGGTACCTCCATCGGGCTGGTGCAGACCATCGCCCTTGGCGGGATCCTTTCGACGTTGGCCGCTTCGTGGATTTTTCTGGGCCCGGTCATCCGCCTCAGGGAGCAGCCCACGCCGGTGATGGCATGAGGGGCCGCCTCCTGATCCGCGATGCCTGTCTCGCCGACGGACAAGCGCCGACGCTGCAGGTCGGCATCAGCCTGCTGATCGAGAACGGCAGGATTGCCCGCGTGTCGGTGGACGAACTGGATTCAGGCGGTGCCGAGGTGCTCGACGGCGGCGGAGCGACGATCGTGCCCGCGTTCGTCGATGCCCATAGCCACCTGACGATGCCCGGCGGCAGCCATTGGATCGAGCGCGGGTCGGACCCGCCCGACCGATTGCGCGAGGTGGCGCGCCGGAATGCCGCCCGCCTGGCGCAGGCCGGGATCCTGTGGGCCCGCGACGTCGGCTCTCCGGCCGGTGCCGACGGCCGGGCGGTCAGCCTGCAGGTTCGCCAGGAGATGGCGGATCGGGTCGGGGCGCCGTACATCCGGGTGGCGGGAACGTGGATCGCGACCGACGGCTATCTGCCCATGACGGTGCCCGTCAAGGATGGCGACGAGCTGCAGGCGGCGGTGCTCGCCCAGCTGGATTCCGGGACGGACTTCGTCAAGATCATGCTCGATCCGCCGGACCGCTCCGACCGCTGTCCCTTCACGGTCGACGACGTTCGCAAGGCACGCGAGGCGGTGCACACCCGCGGGCGGAAGATCACCGCCCACGCCACCATCCTCGACGGTGCGCGAGTGGGTGCGCAGGCCGGCGTGGACTCGATCGAACACGGCATGGAGCTCGACGATGCGACCGCGGCGACGATGCGCGCCAACAACGTCGCGCTGGTATCGACGCTATCGGTGCTGGCGAGCTGGGCGACGTTCGAGCGGACGACGCGGATCGAGCGCTTTACGAGCGAGGAGGGGAAGCGTCGGCTGGCGGCCAGGCGGGAGGGGGCCTTTGCGGCCATCAAGGCGGCGCAGCGGGCCGGTGTCCGTATCGCCGCCGGATCCGATTTCGGCGGCGGCTCGGTGCGCGCCGGTCACCTCGCCTGGGAGGTCGAGCAGCTGGTCCTAGCGGGGCTCGAACCGCACGAGGCCCTGGCGGCGGTGACCTGGCGAGGCGGCGAGCTGCTGGGTATCGACCACGCCGGGAGGATCCGCCAGGGTGACCCGGCCGATCTCGTCCTCGTGCATGGCGATCCGCTGAGCGATCCTCGGGCGCTCTGGCGGGTGTGGGCGGTCTTTCAAGGCGGGGAGCGGATCGCCTAGCTCGGCGCACGGTACGAGGCGTCTCACGACGTTCTCAGAGGCGAGCGTCGATAATGAAAACACTCTCGGGTTATCGGCGTTGTCTTCTCAGGAGCGTGCGGGTTGCCTCAATTACGGCAGGACTTGATCACAGGGCGATGGGTGGCGGTGGCGACGGAACGTGCCCGGCGCCCGGACTCGTTCACGCAGGCGACCAAGGAATCGGTCGCCGCGAAAGACGTCTGCCCCTTCTGCCCGGGCCATGAGTCAATGACGCCCCCCGAGGTGCTGGCCTATCGCGCGCCCGGCCTGCCGGCGAACGGTGAGGGCTGGTCGATCCGGGTGGTGCCGAACCTCTACGCGGCGTTCCGGCCGGAGCCGGACGGGCAGGAGCATCGCGAGGGCCGCTTCTGGCAGCGCGACGCCATCGGGGCCTGCGAGGTGCTGATCAGCAGCCCCGATCACCGGGCGCCCACGCCGAAGCTGCCGCGGCGCCAGGTGGAGGAGATCGTCCAGTCGTATCTCGACCGCTACCAGCACCACGCGCGCAACGGGGCGCTCGAGCATGTCGTGATCCTCTACAACCACGGCCGCCCGGCGGGCGCCTCGCTCGAGCACCCGCATTCGCAGCTGTACGCCATCGGCGTCCAGCCGCCCAGTCTTCGCGATGAGCTGGAGGGCGCCCACCGCTTCCGCGAGGAACAGGGCGCCTGCGTTTTCTGTCGCACGCTGGATGATGAGCGCCGCGCGGGCACGCGCATCGTCTTCGAGAACGAGGCCTTCGTCGTCTTCGCGCCGTACGCCGCGCGGACGCCGTTCGAAACCTGGATCATGCCGCGCCGCCACTCGGCGTCATTCGGCGACCTCGACCTGTCAACGGAAAAGCCCGCGTTCGCGGAGGCGCTGCAGCTCACCCTCAAAGCGCTCCACGACGGGCTGAATGATCCGCCGTTTAACTACTTCATCCACAGCGCGCCCTTCAAGGCCGATGCCGCGGACGCCTACCACTGGCACCTGGAGTTGATCCCGAAGCTGAGCACCGCCGCCGGCTTCGAGCTGGGCACGGGGATGTGGATCAACGTCGTCAAGCCCGAGGAGTCCGCTGCCTTCTTGCGAGATCGCATCGATTCAACGGTGGAACAGATGGCATGAAGGCGGTGGTGATGGCCGGTGGCGAGGGATCGCGGCTGCGGCCGCTGACCAGCGGCATTCCCAAGCCACTGGTACCGGTCGTCGGCAAGCCGGTGATGGAACACATCCTGCGGCTGCTGCGCAAGCACGGCATCACCGACGTGGTGGTGACGTTGCAATACCTGGGCTCCGCGATCCGCGATTACTTCGGCGACGGCTCGGACTTCGGCGTCGACATCACCTACGTCGTGGAGGACAGCCCGCTGGGGACGGCGGGCAGTGTCAAGAACGCGCAGGAATTCTTGCACGAGCCATTCATCGTCATCAGCGGCGACGCCCTCACCGACATCGACCTGGGCGCCGTAATGCGCTACCACGAGGAGAAGGGCGCCGCGGCGACCATCGTCCTGACCTCGGTGCCGAACCCGCTCGAGTACGGCGTGGTGATCACCAACCCGGACGGGACGATCAAGCGTTTTCTCGAGAAGCCCTCCTGGGGTGAGGTCTTCTCCGACCAGGTGAATACCGGGATCTACGTGATCGAGCCCAAGGTGCTCGACATGATGCCGCCGGCGACGGTGGTCGACTGGAGCGGCGACGTCTTCCCCAAGATGCTGGCCAACGCCATGCCCCTTTACGGCCACCTGGTGCCCGGCTACTGGTGCGACATCGGTAACATCCAGACCTACTACCAGGCGAACTGGGATGCCCTCGAGGGACGTGTCGAGGTCGAGATCTCGGGCGAGCGACGCCATGGCAATGTCTGGATCGGCGAGAACGTCGAGATTGGCTACGACGTGAAGATCAACGGCCCGGCCTACATCGGCAACGAGTGCAAGCTCAAGGCCGGCGTCTTCATCAATGGGCCGGTCTGCGTCGGGAACTTCTCGGTCGTCGATGAAAACACGAAGATCAGCAACTCCATCATCTGGACCTACTCGTACCTCGGGGAAAACTCACGATTGCGGCAGGCGATCGTCTGCCGCCACGTCACCATCAAGAACAATTGCCTGCTCGAGGAAGGGGCGGTGATCGGTGACGACGTGGTCGCCGGCGAGGGATCGACGATCGACGCCGGGGTCAAGATCTGGCCCGACAAGGAGATCGAGCCGGGATCGACCGTGCACGAAAGCATCATCTGGGCCGGTCACTACAAGCGCGGGCTCTTCAGCTCCTACGGCATCAACGGCCTGGTCAACATCGAGCTGACGCCCGAGTACTGTGCCCGCCTGGGGGCCTCGTTTGCCAACCTGTACCCGAAGGGCTCCGCGATCGGGGCGGCGCGCGACGGTCAGCGGCCCTCCCGCATGATCAAGCGCGCCATGATCGCCGGCATGATGTCGTCGGGCGCCTCCATCATCGATCTCAGCGAGCTACCCATCCCGGTGGTGCAGTTCTACGCGCGCGAGCACCCGGTGGCGGGCGCGGTCCATATCCAGATGTCGCCCCTCGACAGCCGCTCGGCCGATATCCGGCTGTTCGATAGCAACGGCGTCGTCCTCGACAAGAAAGCGGAGCGAAAGCTGGAGAATGTCTTCTTCCGCGAAGACATCCGGCGCGTCCACTTCTACGAGATGGGCGACATCACCTATACCCCGGACGGTGTCGACTCCTACATCGACGGCCTGATCGCGTTGATCGACGTCGAGACCGTGCGCCGCGCCCATCTCAAGGTGTTGATCGACTTCGACCACGGCAGCGCCTCGCTGGTGTTGCCCCGCCTTTTCAAGGAGCTGAACATCGAGGCCATCCCGCTCAACGCCGGCTTCGACGAGACCTACCAGTCGAAGACGAAGGAGGCCTTCGACGAGGCTCGCCGGCAGTCGGCATTGATCACCCGGACGCTCGGCTGCCAGCTCGGCGCCTACATCGACTATGGCTCGGAACGGATCTACCTGATCGACGAGCAGGGCGGCGTGCTCGACCATCACGAGGCGTTGGGCGTCATCGCGATGCTGGTGCTCAAGGCCAAACCGGGGGTGCTGGTGGCCCCCGCCACCGTGCCCCAAACGATCGGGGCGCTGGTCCGCCAGCTCCCCGCGTCGAACTTCGTGCCGGGCAAGGGCGAGCCGTCGTCCCTGCTGCGGGCCGCCCAGCAACATCAGGCCAGGCTGGCGTCGGACGGCAGTGGTGGCTACGTGTTCCCCGATCACCTGCTGGGCTTCGACGCGATCTTCACCCTGATCAAGCTGCTGGAGCTGCTGGCGGGGGACGGGAGGGCGGTCTCGGCGATCCGGAAGGAGGTTCCGCGCGCCGCCTACGAGCACCGGGAGGAGTCGGTGCCATGGGATGCCAAGGGCCGCGTCATGCGCACCATGGTTGAGCTGCACCGTGACGAGCCGGTCGACCTGGCCGACGGCATCAAGGTTTTCGTCGACGGCGGATGGGTGCTGGTGCTGCCGGATCCCGACATGCCCCGCTACCACATCATCGTCAGCATGGAGGATTCTGAGAAGGCGCGGGCGCTCGCCGATCGCTACAGCGCGATGGTCAAGACCGCCGTGAGCGGCGACTCGGGCACTCCGGCGGCCACGCGGTAGGGAACGAGGTGCCGGCCCGATCCCCGGTTCGTGGCAAAGCCACGCGCCGAGAGCGGCGATTCGTTCGGACGGCCGGGTTCTTCCGGGCGCTGCCCCCGTTGGTCGAGGCGTCGCTTCCGACCCGCTTGAAGGCGATCCGCCATCGGGCGCGCTCGAGCCAGGCGCAGTGGTTCTTTGCCGACCCGCGGCTCCATTTCGAGGCATGGTGGCACGCGAACACCGGCCGGCTCGAGCTGGGGCTTCATCTGGAGGCGGAGCCGGCGATCAACGACCACATCGCCGCGGGACTGGCGCGGCAGCTGCTGATGATCAAGGCGCGCTTGGGCCAGCAGCTCGACCTCGAGCCCTGGGATCGCGGTTGGGTCCGGCTCTACGAAACCTATGCGGTGGAGGTCTTCGACGCCACCCAGATCAAGCGGACGGCCGCGCGCATCGCGGAGTTGATCGTGGTCATCTGGCCGATGTGCCAGGAACTGCGGAAGGGCGATGCTAAAATCCGGCTTGCCGAGCGGGAGTAGCTCAGTTGGTAGAGCGCGACCTTCCCAAGGTCGATGTCGCGAGTTCGAGTCTCGTCTCCCGCTCCAGATTTTTGTGCGAATTCGGCTGAAGCACGACAAAACGTGTTCGGCTGATGCTTTACAGGTGCACTGATTCCAGGCTGACCGCGTCGGGGCCCTCCACCAGGAGAAGGCGGTGCCCCGGTGTGGGTGGGCGATGGCGAGGTCCACCGCGGTGACGCCGGGGATATCGTGGTGGTCGAGATACAGCGGCATGGAGGCCGCTAGACGATCCTTAAGGTTGCCCTCCCTATACTGCTCGGGTGGGGGAAGCACCACTCCAATCTGTAGTGTCTTCGGCTGCCCAGGCCGCTGCGACATCACTGTCCGGCCAATTTTCGCCTGTTTCGGCGCCCACAGTCCAGGATGCGGCGATCCTCCCCGAGCCGCCGGCGCAGCCCGCGACGGCTCAAGCTCCGGCGCACTCGCACTACATCAACCGCGAGCTCTCCCAGCTCGATTTCGATGAGCGTGTGCTGGCGATCGCGGAGGACGAATCGCTCCCTCTGCTCGAGCGGGTGCGCTTCCTTGCGATCCTGGGGGAGAACGTCGATCAGTTCTTCCAGGTCCGCGTCGCCGGACTGAAGGAGCAGGCACATGCCGCCCTTCCCCAGACCTCACCGGACGGGATGACCACCGGAGAGCAGCTACGGGCGATCCACGAGCGAGCGGGAAGCCTGCTCGAGCGCAGCACCGATCTCTTCACGCACCGGGTGGCGCCTGCCCTCGAGTACCAGGGGGTCTCGATCGCCAGGGTGGCCGGACTGGACCAGGCAGACCGTGAATTTCTCGCCACCGAGTTTCGCGCCCGCATCTTTCCCGTTCTCACGCCGCTGGCCGTCGACCCGGCGCATCCGTTCCCCTACATCTCTCACCTCTCGCTCAACCTGGCGGTGATGGTCCGCGACCCGGTACGCCATCAGATGCGCTTTGCGCGCGTAAAGGTCCCACCGTTGCTACCGCGCTTCATCGCCTTGCCCGACGGCAGGCGTTTCGTTCCGCTCGAGCAGGTGATCGCCGCGCACCTTGACGCGCTCTTCCCCGGGATGGAGATCGTCAGCCAACATCCCTTCCGTGTGACACGCGACGCCGACCTCGACCTTGTCGACGAAGAGGCCGCCGACCTGCTGGCGGCAATCCAGAGCGAGTTGCGCCGTCAGCAGCGCCGGGCCCAGGTGGTACGACTCGAGATCGACGCCGCCATGTCGGGCGAAGTGCTCGACCTGCTCGTCCGCGAGCTCGAACTGGAGCCCACCGATGTCTACCGCGTCGACGGTCTACTCGATCTGAGCAGCCTCTGGGCGATATACGCCCTGGACCGTCCCGACCTCAAGGACGAGCCGTGGACACCGGTCACGCAACGCCGGCTTCAGGGTGCCGGCGTGGAGCAGGCCGACATCTTCGAGGCTCTCAAAGACGGCGACATCCTCGTCCACCATCCCTACGACTCTTTTGCCACCTCCGCCGAGGCGTTCATCGACCAGGCGGCCAAGGATCCCGATGTCCTCGCCATCAAGCAGACGCTCTACCGGACCTCGGGCCCGGTGAGCCCCATTGTCCGAGCGCTGATCCGGGCGGCGGAGAGCGGCAAGCAGGTCGTCGCTCTGGTCGAGCTCAAAGCGCGTGGCGACGAACAGGCGAACATCGCCTGGGCCCAGGCGCTCGAGCAGGTCGGGGTTCACGTCGTCTATGGCGTCGTCGGGCTCAAGACCCACGCCAAGGTGGCGCTGGTCGTACGCCGAGAAGGCGAGCAGATTCAGCGCTACGTGCACGTGGGCACCGGCAACTACAACCCCAAGACGGCGCAGATCTACGAAGACGTTGGCCTCCTCTCCGCCGATCCCGAGCTCGGGTCCGACGTGTCGGAGCTGTTCAACTTTCTTACCGGCTATAGTCGCCAGCGCCGCTTTGGACGCCTGCTGGTCGCCCCCGTCGGATTGCGCTCGAACGTCATCCGCCTCATCCGTCGGGAGGCGGCTCGAACCGGCGGCGGTCGCATCGTTCTCAAGGTCAACAGCCTTGTCGATCCGGAGATCGTCGAGGCGCTTTATGCCGCCTCACAATCCGGGACGGAGATCGATCTGATCGTCCGCGGTCTCTGCAGCCTTCGCCCCGGCGTGCCTGGCCTTTCGGACCGAATCCGAGTCCGCTCGCTCGTGGGACGTTTCCTCGAGCACTCGAGAATCTTTCGATTTGGCCCGGACGGCGACGCGGCCGAGTTCTACCTCGGGTCGTCGGACCTCATGCCCCGCAACCTCGATCGGCGAGTGGAGGCCATGGTGCCCGTGGTGGATCCGGCGCTGCAGGAGCGCCTCGCCCAGATCCTCGACGTCGAGCTCGAGGATGACGTGCTCGCCTGGGACCTGCACGCCGACGGTTCGTGGTCAAAGCTTGCGGCCGCTAAGGGCATCAACGCTCAGCAGGTCTTCGAGCAGCTGGCCGAAGCCCGTGCGGCCTCGACCAACGGATCCGCGCCGGATGCTTGAGCGCGAGGTCAAGCTCGCCGCCCCGCCGGCTTTTTCGCTTCCGGACCTCGAGGACGTCGCCGCCGCCGTCGAAACCAGTCCCGTCGATGAGCGGCGCCTGGAGACTGTCTACTACGACACACCCGACCTTCGCCTCGCCCGTTGGGGTGCGAATCTTCGGATCCGGCAGGGCGAAGGTTGGACCCTGAAGTTGCCATCGACCAGTGAGGGACCGGCTCTCACTCGTCGGGAGCTCGAGTTCCCGGGCGATGCGGGCCGCCCGCCCGACGCCGCCGTCGCACTGGTCATCGCCTACGTTCGGCGCGCGAGCCTCGTGCCCGTCGCCAGCCTCTCAACCCTGCGTCGCCGGATACAGCTCAAGACTCGCGACGGGGCCCTGCTGGCCGAAGTGGTCGATGACGATGTCTCGGTGATCCAGGGCCTGCGCGTGCAGAACCGCTTCCGCGAGGTGGAGGTCGAGCTGAAGGACCAGTCGGCCGACCGGCTGCTCGAACCCATCCTCGCCCGTCTTCGCGGCGCCGGGGCAGCGGACGAGGATCCGACGTCGAAGCTGGTACGGGCGCTCGGCGCGCGCGCGACCGCCGTACCGGAAGTGGACCCACTCGCGCTGACGCCAGCGTCGACCGCCGGCGAGGTGGTGCGCCACGCCATCGCCGTGTCGGTGGCGAGCTTGATGCGCCACGACCCCGGGGTGCGGCTGGGCGATGACCCCGAGGACGTGCACCGGGCCCGCGTCGCGACCCGCCGGCTGCGCTCGCAACTCCGCACCTTTCGAACCTTGCTCGACAGCGAATGGGCCAACGCCTTGCGAGAGGACCTCCGCTGGCTCGGCTCCGGACTCGGCAGCGTCCGTGACCGTCAGGTCATGGCGCAACGCGTCCGGTCACGGAGCAGCGCCCTGGCCGAGGACGACGCTCCGACGCTCGCCGATCTCGCAGCCGAGCTCCAGGCGGAGAGTGAGGAGGCACGCGGCCGTCTGGTGCTCGACATGCGCTCGGACCGCTACATCGACCTGGTCGAGCGGCTGGTCGAGGCCTCGCGCGCCCCGGCCCTGACCGCCGACGCCCAGCCGCGCGCCGAGCTCGTGCTAGCGGGGTTGGCCCGGCGCGACTGGAGGCAGTTGCGAAAGGGCGTGGCCGCACTTCCGGACCAGCCGGCCGATACGGAGTTGCACCGCATCCGGATCCTGGCCAAGCGGGTCCGTTACGCGGCCGAGGCCGCCGAGCCGATTGCTGGAAAAATCGCCGCCCGCACGGCCGATGCCGCGGCCGCACTGCAGGATGTCCTCGGCGACCACCAGGACAGCGTGACCGCACAGCAATGGTTGCGCGAGGCCGGCAAGGGCGCGCGCGCCTTCGTGGCGGGTGAGCTCACCGCCCTCGAGCGCGCGGTGGCCGCACGTGACCGTGACGCGTGGCACAATGCCTGGAAAAAACTTGAGCGCAAGCGGCTCAGAAGGTGGATGATATAGGCAGAGCCGCGCTGACCAAGCCATCGTCGCAGCAACACATTGCACAAGGGGTGTCCATGGCGGCAAGAATCTTGAGCGTCGACGAGGCCAAGCTGGTGAGGGCCGCGGGCGGCGTCGTCCGTCGGAACGGGTCACGCGGCGCGATGCGGGTGGCCGTCGTCCATCGCCCCGGATACGACGACTGGTCATTCCCAAAGGGCAAGGTGGACCGCGGTGAGACCCTCGAGGAGACGGCGCTCCGGGAGGTCGAGGAAGAAACCGGACTTCGTTGCAAGCTCGTGGCGCCGCTCGGCTGTACCGCGTATACCGACCACAAGGGTCGAGACAAAGTTGCCTGTTACTGGCTGATGGACGTCGCCGGCGGCCGCTTCCGAGCCGGAACCGAGGTCGACGAAGTTCGCTGGGTCACGGTTGACGAGGCCGTCGAGCTACTCAGCTACCGTCGCGATCGCGCCCTGTTGCGTTCCCTCGACCTCGAAGCCACTGGATAGCGCCCGTTCTTGATGGGCGTCGCATACGTGGTTCGCCACGCCAAGGCGGGCGACCGATCCGATTGGAGCGGAGACGATCGCGAGCGGCCACTGACGAAGTCAGGCCAGCGCCAGGCGGAGGCACTGGCCGCCATGCTCGAAGGGGAGCCGATCGAGAAGATCCTGTCGAGTGGCTATCTCCGTTGCGTGCAAACGGTTGAGCCGCTGGGCGCCCGTCGCAAGCTCACGGTCGAGCCCGTCAGGGAATTGGAAGAAGGTGCCGGTGGTGCGAGCGTGCTGCAGCTGGTCCAGAAGTTCCGCGGGCGCAACGTCGTCCTCTGCACCCACGGGGACGTGATGGAAGAACTGCTCGAAGGCCTGATCGCCCGGGGGCTCGTTCAGCGAGCCCGCGCGAACATGGAGAAAGGATCGACCTGGGTGCTGGATGAGACGGATGGCAAAATCACCGGCGCGCGATATCTCGCTGCGCCGTGATCCCACGCGGCTAACCGCGCAATCCCGCCGTGTTGAGGATGGCGTAAACCACCCAGGCAATCAGGGCAGCCGCTGGGATCGTCACGATCCAGGCCAGCACAATGTTGGCCCCGACGCCCCATCGCAACGCCGAAAGCCGTTGCGAAGCGCCGGCCCCCATCACGGAGCCTGTCACCACGTGCGTGGTCGATACGGGAAGCCCAAATTGGGTCGCGAACTGGATCACGGCGGCCCCGGTCAGCTGTGCCGCAAAGCCGGTGGCAGGGTCCAGCTTGTAGATGCGCCAGCCGAGCGTCCTGATGATGCGCCAGCCACCGGCGTAGGTGCCAAAAGCGATCGCCGAGGCGGACAGCAGAACGACCCAAACCGGAACCTGGAAGCTCTGGAGATGACCTGTGGCCAGCAACGCTAGGGTGATGACGGCCATCGTTTTCTGCGCATCGTTGGCTCCATGGGAATAGGAAACGAGCGCCGCCGTGAGAATCTGAAGATTGCGAAAGGTGCGATTCAAGGGAACGGGGCGCGCGCGATGGAGCAGCACCAGCAAGACCGTCATGACGATCGCGGCCAGAATGAACCCGGCCGGCGGCGAGATTACCAGGGATAGCACGGTTTTCCAGAACTCGGAGGCCCGGACCCCACTCAGCCCGTGCGCGGCCGCAATGGCCGCCCCGCTCAAGGCGCCCACCAACGCGTGGGTTGAGCTGCTCGGGAGTCCCAGGTACCAGGTGATGAGGTTCCAGGCGATCGCGCCAATCAGGGCCGCGATGATGACAACGAGGCCCGCCTTGAAGGCGACGATCTTGGCGATGGTATTCGACACCTTGGCTTGGAAGAAGACCACAGTGATCACCGCGCCCGCCAGGTTGAGCACCGCCGAAATTAGAACCGCCATCCTGGGTGATACCGCGCGCGTCGACACCGACGTGGCAATGGCGTTGGCGGTGTCATGAAAGCCGTTGGTGAAGTCAAAGGCGACGGCAATCAGGATCGTGGCTATGAGTAAGAGCTGATCAGGCATTCTTGATCGAGGTCGCTTCCAGGACGTTGGCCACGTGTTCGCACTGGTCCATCGTCGTCTCGAGCAAGTCGTAAAGATCCTTCCATTTGACGAGGTCGCTGGGGCTGGCGCCGTCAGTGAAGAGTTCGGCAAGCGCCTCGCGCGTGACCCGGTCCCCCTGGTTCTCCAGGCTGTGGATCGCAAGCCGGTGTGGGCCCAGATTCTTGAAACCTTCCAGGTTGGCCACGGCATCCTGAACTTCCTTGCCGGCCTTGGCCAGCAACTCCCCCATGCGACGGGCGGATTGGGTGATCTCCGTCACCCGGTAAAGGTCGATCTTGTCGGAGACCTCTTCGGCGAGATCAACCACCTCGTCCAGCGACGACGCGAGTGAATAGATATCTTCGCGTTCGAACGGCGTCACAAACGTTTGGTTGATCAGGCTGTAGATCTCGTGCGTCACGTCGTCGCACTCGTGTTCGAGCTCGCGGAGGCGCGGATGCCTCGTCTGGCCTTCCAGCAAACCGTTGCGGAGCTGCTCGAGAGACTCGTTGACCAGCTCTCCCTGCTTCTTGAACAGGGCATAGAACCGCCGCTCCTGGGGTACCAGGCTCAACCGCATGATGCACCTCCGCTACCGTGAACGTCCCCTGACAACCTTAAAGGAAGCACGCGGGACGCCAATTGTTAACCAGCCACCAGACGAACGTTTACCTTCGCGAGGCAAGCTACGGACACCGCGAAGAAATTCCCCGCCGCTCCCGGGCTCTCCCCCTGCCGGAGCGGCTTTTTCGTCCATTGAGCACGATTCGATCGTCTGCTAGATTCGGCCCAGATGGCGCGGTTCTGGCGACGGCGTCCGGTAACTGATCGTGGCGGGTCCCCCCATAAGACGGCTCCCGAGGCGCCGATCGATGCCGCCCAGGCACGCCCGATGCTCGCTGAGATCATCGAGCACGTTGAAGAGGCTGCCCTCCTGTTGATCGGGATCGAGGTCCGGTGGCTCAACCCGGCGGCACGGCTGCTGTTCCCCGACGTCGAGCATCCAGTTGGCCGTCCGCTGGTTGAGGTCGTTAGAGACCATCGAATCGACGGGCTGGCACGCCGAGCACGCGAGTCGGGGCTTGAGCATGCGGCCGAAGTGGAACTGCCCGGTACGGGGCGCATCTTGCAGGTCCGCGCCGTGCCCATTAAGGATGGGTCCTTGGTTCTGCTGGCGCGAGACGTGACCCGGCTGCGCTACCTCGAGACGGTTCGGCAGCAATTCGTCGCCAATCTGTCCCATGAGATTCGGACGCCGCTGGCAGGCCTCGACCTGGCGGCACAGACCCTCTCCGCCCAGCTTCCGGCGGAGGGGGACACGCGGTTGTTCATCGACCGCATCACCCAGGAGGCCCAGCGCCTGGCCGACATCGTGTTCAATCTGAATCAACTTGCCGCACTCGATGCTGAGGTCATCGCAGTTGAACGGCTGCCCTTCTCCCTGGACGACCTCGTCGGTACACTCATCGATCGTTTTCAGGCCAGAGCGGCGGCTGGACGGCTGGTTCTTCGTGCCGAGACTTCCGCCGATGGCGCCACTGCGGTTGGCGACCGTGCGAAGACCGATCAGGCGCTGCAGAACATCGTCGACAATGCCCTCAAGTTCACGCAGGTCGGAGAGGTGGTCGTTACGGCGGGGGTCGACCGCGACCGCGTCGAGGTCACCGTCCGAGATACGGGCCCGGGCATTCCTTCGCGTGACCTCTCACGCATCTTCGAGCGCTTCTATAAGGTGGACCGTTCACGGGGCGGCCTGCCGGGCAGCGGCCTGGGCCTCTCGATTGCCCGCCACCTGGTTGAGCTTCAGGGTGGCACGATCGTCGCCGAGAGCAGCGGCGGCTCCGGAACCATCGTCCGAGTTCGACTTCCGCGCGGGCCGTTAATCTCGCCTTAACCCAGCACGCACCAAGCGATTACGAGGCGTGCCTAGCATTGGTGATGGATCCGTTCGGCCGGCAATTCGAGCGCCAACTGAAGGAGGAACATCGCCAGCATGAAGTCCGTCCTCGTTGCCCTTTCCGCCGGTGCGGCTCTTCTGCTCACGGCGTGCGGAGGCAGTCCCACTGGCACCAATCCGTCAACAGGGGGCGCTGGAGTACCACCGCCGCCGACGGCCTCGCTCACGGGTGCGGGCGCCACGTTTCCCAAGCCGTTCTATGACGCCGCCAACTTTGCCTACAACAAGAAGTTCAGCCAGGTCACGATCAACTATGGTGGCGGTGGCTCCGGCGCCGGCATCCAGCAGCTGACGAAGAAGGTTGTGGACTTTGGCGCCAGCGACGTCCCACTGTCGTCGAAAGAAGCCGACGCCATGGGCGGCAGCGATAAGGTCATCCAGATCGCCAGCACGCTTGGTACCGAGTCGCTCGCCTACAACCTGGACGGCGTGGCCGACGGCCAACTCAAGCTCACGCCGGACACCATTGCCGGCATCTTCCTGGGCAAAATCAAGAAGTGGAATGACCCGGCGATGGCGGCCGACAATAGTGGTGTCAGCCTGCCGAACCAGGACATCCATGTCATCCACCGCTCGGACGGCAGCGGCACGACCTATATTTTCACCGACTACCTCTGCAGCGTCAGCGCCGATTGGAAGGCCAAGACCGGCGGACCCGGCAAATCGATCACCTGGCCTACCGGCGATGGTGCCCAGGGGAACGCCGGCGTCGCCACCCGGATCACACAGACGCCCGGTGCGATCGGCTACGTGGAGCTCGCTTACGTCCTCCAGACCAAGATGAAGCAGGCCGCGCTCAAGAACCGCGACGGCAACTTCGTCATCCCGAGCGCAGCCGGCGCGACGGCGGCGGCCAAGGCCTTCGTCGGAAGCTCGCCGAGCCAGTTTTCCATCGTCAACGCCTCCGGCAAGGACAGCGCCCCGATCAGCGGCTACAGCTGGATCATCCTATACAAAGACCAGGCCGACAAGACGAAGGGCACGGCCCTGGTGGACTACC